>Ga0208629_100020_pt1 | contig 123365 bp, 102 predicted proteins | sample LakWasMet19_HOW5_2_FD_183865 | JGI IMG/M metagenome (GOLD analysis project Ga0208629, IMG submission 183865) | Freshwater sediment methanotrophic microbial communities from Lake Washington under simulated oxygen tension - Sediment Metagenome... | ecosystem: Environmental > Aquatic > Freshwater... | reverse complement strand
TGCTACTAATGATGTTGTAGTGTTCGAGATATTTGTTAAGCCTGTTGTAAAGCTTGCATTCGTTGCCGATTGCCATTTAACTACGTTACCAGTGTTTCCTGATAAACCTAATGTTGTTGAGTTCGTACCGTTACATACAGTTGCAGATCCTGAAGTCACAGCGATTGTTCCTGCTACTGATATTGGATCAACTGTAATGGTAACAACATTAGAGTATGCTGTAGCATCTGTGTTAGTACTTACAGATCTTCTAAAATAAGTAGTTTGAGTTAATGCACCTGGAGAATATGTAGCAGATGTCGCTGTTGGAATATCACTAAATCCAGAAGAATTACTTGTAGTAGAAGACTGCCAGATGTATGATAAAGCTCCTGTACCCCCGCTTGCAGCAGATGCAGATGTTAAACTATTTGGAGATATGCCAGAACAGATAGTTTGATTAGTAGCAATAGACCCTGGATCTAATGCGTCGTTTATTGTTGCAACTACTGCAAGTCTGCTTGAAGAAACGCAACCTGTAATTGTATTTCTTGCTTGCGCATAATAAGTAGTTGTTGATGAAATTGATGGTGTTGTGAATGAAGTTGTGCCAGTACCACCGGATAAAACTGAACCTCCAGTTGCATTCGAGTACCAGTCGATAGTAATATCTGTAGGTGTAGATGCTGAAATATTAACAGCTCCAGCTAATGTTCTTGAACCATTCACACCTGATGTTGGTGTTCCTGGTAAAGGATTAACTGTTACAGTAGCACTTGAACTATTAGCAGTAGAACAATTTCCGCTTTTTACTACTGCTCTATAATATGTTGTAGTTGATAAATTCGTTGCAGTATAAGAATCAGAAGTATTACTAATATCACTTACACTTGAAGAAAAATCTGAAGTAGTAGATGATTGCCATTTTACAATGTTACCTGTATAGCCAGATAATGTTAATGTCGTAGAGTTAGTTCCAGAGCACACATCTGCGCCTCCTGAAATTGAACCACCAACACTCACCGGATCGATCGTAATTCTGGTTGAAGCACTATTTGCACTCGCACATTGACCACTTTTTACAATTGCTCTATAATAAGTAGCTGTTGAAATATTTGTTACAGTATAAGTATAGCCTGTATGTGCTATGTCTACTGGACTAGCAAAATCTGCTGTTGTTGATGATTGCCATTTTAAAATAGAACCTGTACTACCAGTTAAACTTAAGGTAGTGCTGTTTGTACCAGTACAAACACTAGTACCACCAGTAACAGTTCCACCAACACTTGGAGGGTCGATGAAAATACCTACAGCATTAGAATATGCTGGTGCTGCGGTAGCATTTGTTACCTTCGCACGATAGAATCTATATCCAGATGATAATACATTTGTAGTTAACGATGTTGTAGTGACAGTTGTATCTGTCCATGTTGTTGCATTTGGAGATGTTTGCCAAACTATTGTACCTGTTTGTCCGGATAAATTAATTGTTGCAGTGCTACCAGAACAAATATTTGAAGCTACTGCAGCTGCCGTACCGCCAACACTCGGAAGTGGTAAAACTGTAACAGTTACGCTTGCTGTAGATTGACAACCATTGTCGTCTGTCCCTGTAACAGAATATGTAGTTGTAGCAACTGGACTTACAGTAATTGAAGCTGTAGTTGCAGTAGTATTCCATAAATATGTAAGTGCTCCACTTGCTGTTAATGTTGTGCTATTTCCTGTAATAATTGAAACACTAGATGGAGAAATTAAAACTGTAGGCAAAGGATTAATTGTTACTGTAATTACATTACTATAAACTGATGCATCTACTGAAGTAGAAGCAGCTCTTCTATAATAAGTGGTAGTTGAAAGCGAACCAGGTGCATAAGTTGCACTGTTTGCTCCAACAATATTTGAAAAACCCGAAGTCGATGATGTTGTTGAAACTTGCCATTGGTAAGAAATACTTCCGGTACCATTTGAAGCTGCAACACTGGATGTAAATGCTGATGGCGTACCAGAACCACAAATTGCTGTTGTACCAGCAACTACACCTGGGTCTAGAGGTGCATTAATTGTTGCTACAACTGGAGTTCTATCTGTAGAATAACAACCTGTAGTTGTATTTCTAGATTGAGCATAATATGTTGTTGTTCCCGGTATGCTTGGTGTTGTGTATGTATTCGATCCGCTTAATAATAAATTACCACCTGTTAATGCATCGTACCAATCGATAGTACTACCAGCAACTGGTGTAGCAGAAAGTGTAACTGAACCAGTACCAGTTCTTGCTGCTCCAACTACTGTTGATATATTTGCAGGAAGAGAATTTATAGTAACAACTAATGTATTACTATATCCAACTAAACTATTTCCATCAGTAACTTTTCTTCTATAATAAGTAGTAGTTAATACAGAATCAGTAGGAATATAGTTTACTTCTGTAGCAATACCATCAGCAGCAAATGCGTCATCAATTAAATCAACTACACCTGAAGCAAATGTAGAAGATGTAGAAGATTGCCATTGATAAGTAAACGTACCATTACCACCAGAAGCCGCAGTTACGCTTCTCATTGTATCAGGAACACTAGTACCACACAAACTTTGTGAAGCGCTAACGGTTCCTCCATTTACTGTTCCTGAAACAGTAGCTGTAACCGGTGTTCTTGTTGCTGAAACGCAACCTGTAGTTGTATTTCTAGATTCAGCGTAAAACGTTGTCGTTACACTGATACTTGGAGTAGTGAATGTTGAAGTACCAGTACCACCTGAAAGTACAGAACCACCTGAAGGTAGTGCATACCAGTCTATAGTACTACTTGCAGCTGGTGTAGCTGAAATACTAACAGTACCAGTCCCTGTTCGAGTACCACCTGTAGCGCCAGTAGGTGCAGATGGTAACGTATTTACAGTAACTGTAATTACATTACTATAAACTGGGGAATCTACAGTAGTATATGCTTTTCTTCTAAAATACGATGTTAGAGTAATTGCGTTTGCTGGAGTAAATGTTACTGAAGTAGCATTTGTAATATTGCTAAATCCAGAGCTAGTACTTGTGGTTGAAACTTGCCATTGATATAAAATCGTTGATCTACCATTTGTTGCAGAAACAGAAGATGTAAATGCACCTGGTATTCCTGAACCACAAATTGCTGACCCTCCGCCTGCAATTGTACCAGATGTTAATGGTAAATATAATGGTATATATATATGTCCGGTATCTAAGGAAACCCCACCACCATTATCAATAACTTTAAATAATATTTCTGGAGTTACTAAACCTGCATTTGGTGTAATTCTAATAGATGTATTCAATGCTACTGTTACTCCTCCTACCGGCCACGTGCCGCTAGTATAAGTAGTAGCACCGATTTTAAAAGCGGTTACACCTGTTGGGAAACTGATATATTTAATACTTGCAAGTGCACCTGATTCTCCATCGGTTCCTGTAACTTTTGATGAATCGACTGACATGCTTACCCCAGGATTAATTTGCTCAGCGAAAGTGTAATCATTTGCTGATGGCAATTGGTTAACCCCAAAATCTTGTCCTGTAATATCTACATTTGCAGAGTTAAATTGCTTAAATAATGGAGTTGTACTAGAGTAAGTTTCTGGCAATGCATTTGTAGTAAGTGTTGTTCCATTGTTAACTGAATTACTATTAACTCGTAGTTTTAATTTATTAATATTTCTTGGAACATTTACTAAAGTGTAGTTACCATCGAAATCGACAACCGATTGGTCAATCACCAAATTATTACTATCTACTAAGTATACTTTAAGCGTAGAAAATGCATTGGTACCAACCTCAGAATTAGTTTGAATATTATTGAATGTTCCATTTGCAGAATTATCTAAATCGGACCAAATTGTACCCGATAAACTGATAGGCACTGCACTAACATTAACAATAACTCTAGCTGTTGAAGATAAACTAGTATTACCAGAACATGTTTCGTGATAATCTGTAATCTTATATTCAAATGTATCTAAGCCTGAATAGAAAGAATTAGGATTATAGTTTATTTGATTATTTGCTAACAAAGTAATACTACCATGTGATGGTGCTTTTAAACCTGGAGCAGAAATACTAATACCAATACTATCGTTTTCTGGATCTGAATCGTTTAATAAAACATCAATATTAAAATTCTGATTGATATATGTTAAATCAGAATCGTTGACAGCTACTGGTGCAGCGTTTGTAGAAGCAATTGGAAAAACGTTTACACTTACAGTTACTGTACTACTTTGTAATGAATCCGGAGATCCATCTTTTACCTTATATGTAAATTGATCAGAACCACTATAATTTACATTTGGTGAATAAATGTATTTTCCATTCGACTCTTTTGTTAAGGTACCATGTGTTGGATTTGTAACAATAACAGCAGTTAATAATGTTCCTTCTGGATCAGAATCGTTTGCTAATAAATTTACATGTTTATGCAAACACAATGATGTGTTGATTGTGTCTGGAACTGCAATTGGATTTTGATTTACGATAGTGATTGCTACCATTGCAGTGTCTGTTAATATAGCATCACACACGTTTGAAGAAACACTTGATCTAGAATAGATCAATGTATCTTTACCATAATATCCTGTTGATGGTGTATATACAATTGAACTTCCTGAAACTACTGCAGTTCCATATTTTGGACTAGTTGTAATTGTTGGAGAAGATATTTGTCCCTGAGGATCTGTATCATTCAAACCAACGCTTATAGTTTTAGAAGTATTAGAATTTGTAGTAGCATTATCTGCAAGAATTGTAGGTGCTACTCTTGAAACATTAACTCGTACTGTTGTAGTTTTAGTTTGACTATTTGTTGCATCAGTAATTGTATATGTGAAAGTATCAACACCCGCATAACTTCCACTTGGAGTATACAATACATTTCCGCTCACAATACTTGCAGTACCATGTGCTGGGACAGTAACCGAAGTTAAGTTATTTGTGTTACCATAGTAGTTCGCATCATTTGAACGAACATTTATTGTTTTTGCAGTATTCGATTTAGTACTTGCTGTATCAGGGTACGCAATAGGTTTGTAATTAGTTGGAATGTTTACACAACTAAAATTAATTGCAGCGGTAGAATAAGTTACCGTTAATTTTGGACGAAGTGCTGTATTAGTTGTATAATTTCTACTATAAAAAGAATAAGTTAATGAAGTAGTAGTTGATAATACAGCTGGAACTATTATAAAACCTTGGTTTGAGGCTGAACTTGTAATCCAATCTTGTGCCATGGATGTCATGGTTGAAGTAAGCGTTGATCCAATTGCTTTACTCGAGGTATTTGTAATAGTAGCTGAATTCGTAGTAGTATAATCTGAAGATGAATTTGCGGCTCCAGAAGTACCCCACGCAGTTCCAGATTTATAGTTAGTCCATGTAGAACCCGTTTCGGTCCAATCACGAGTTAATTTATAAAGAGTTGCTGGAAATGGCCCGTTGGAAGAATTATATGTGTAGGAAGAAGAAGTTGTAAGTGTAAGTACAGCGGAAGTAATAGTCGTAGATGAAGGAATTGATGATAAATCAAACTTCAACAAAGCCTTTTTACTTCTCGAGCTTCTACTTATTAAACTTAAAGCAGTGGAACTTCCATTATTGGTAGAAGTATTTCTTGCATCAATTGTGTTGTCAATCGTTGGATAAAAATCCAAGTTATTAGTTACACCTGCAACATCAATCCCTCTTTTATACTGACCTGCGCTACAATTCTCTAAAGCTAAAGTAACGTTAACAGTTCCAATAGCTGTATAACCTAAATCATTCGCAATTAAGTAAGTGAATTGATCCGTTGTTCCAGACGCTAAATCTTTAGTTGTTACATAACTTAATGTACCATTCGCATTAATATTAACATAACCCTTTGATGGCTTGGTTAAGATGTCTCGTATATATAATTTATTATACGTAGTGGCGGAATAATTATTTTTATCATTAGTAAGCACATTTATGGTAGTCACACTATCCTCTAATGCTGTAATTGCATCAGTTGTTGCAACTGGAGCTAGTGCAACTGAACCAACAGTAATACTAATTGTATTTGTAGCAGTTAATGTTCCGTTCGAGATAGTATAAGTACCATTATCAGTTCCTGTATAATTTGAATTAGCCAAATAAGTAACTGAACCTGCTGAAGTAAACGAAACAGTACCATGAGAAAATCCAGTAACATTTGTTAATGTTCTTGCACCTGCAGTTGGATCATAGTTGCTATCAAAAACGTTGAATGTAATTGTTGGTGTACCACAACCTGCATCGATACTTTGAGTAATTGCATTTGCTGTGAAGCCCGCACCTGCTGGTTTTACAACGATATCACCTTTGGTATCAAATGTTGTTCTTCCGCAGGCATCTGTAATTAAACACGTAATAATCGCATCGGTACTTGCATTTACATTTGGTGTAAATGAAGTTGTAGTACCAGTTGGGTTACTAAAAGTTCCCGGTACGTTCGAAGTCCATTTATATGATGCTGCTGGATTTGTTCCACCAGCTGTAACAGTTAATCCCGTATAGGTTGTTCCTGAATACATCAATGTAGGTATGTTCGATAATGTAGCTGTTAATGCATTTGATAATTTATCTTTAATTGCAAAAAACGAGAAATTGAAAAACATTCTCTGTGCTGCAATTTGAGCTGATGTTGGAGATCCTGAAGATGGAGAAAAACTATGTGATCCTTGGTAACAAACATAACCTCTTGTTGGATCATCGAAACCTCTACCGTATAAGTTGTTTGATGCAGGGCCTAATGATTTACTTGGAATATCAGTTTGGTTTGGAGCCTTTGTAATAAATGTAACACCAGGATTCCAAGAACTACCCAATAATGGCATATAAACACTTTCCGCACCACCTGTTTGAGCTGCATCCGATGTACCAATATATTGAGCCATAGGTGCTGATGGATTATGTTGAGTTAATGGAATCACAATTTTATTGTGATTAGCATAGTTAACCAATCCATTAGTTGAAAGGAAGTTCATTTTAATACGTTGTGAAATACCACCTATTACAGTATCCTTGTATAAACCTTCCATAATCGACACCGCATCACAACCTGCCCAAATCGCGCCTTTATTTGTTTTATTCCAGAAGTATAAATTATTGTGAGATGTCCAAGTAGGAGCAGCATGTGGCATTACATAAATATCATCACAAGTATTTAAAGCTGAAGGCCCTTTAAAAATATATGATGAAGATGGAATACCTGCGTATGTTAAATATGCTACTGCGACACGACCATTTGTTGCATCCATAACCCATTTTGGAGCAAACTTCATTGTGTACGAAACATCTAAGGCTACATCCGAGACTAATGAGTCGATTAATACACCTTGACTTTTCCAAGTGTTAATTACTTTATTAACCGCTGAAGTACGGAAACCTTCTGGAATGATAAATGGACCACCTCTAAACGATTTACCGTTATGAGTGAAGTCGATACCATCTTTCACTTTAGTTGGATTGATAATACAACTAACTGGTGTTTGATAGTTTTTTAACAAATCATAGATTAATCCATAAGGCTTCAATGAATTCGCAACAGTCGGCGAAGCCGATCCCATGTCGATAATAATTGATCCTTTTTTGAATGTTTGTACATCAGCAAATACATTACTATTTGTTAAAAACAAAATAGCAAAAGCAATCACTGAACCAATAATTTGGCGCGAGGCAAATTTGAATTTATGCATTCCTTACAGCAGTTTATTAATAAAATATTCTTTTATCAGCACTCTTTAAAATGATGATATGGGCGTTTGGGTAATTTTTAATCCGCCAAAAATAACCAAAGATTTGGCTCTATTACTATGAGATAAGTCATAGATAATCAGAATGAAAAACGGCAAACACTTATAAGCGATTCATCAAATATTCCTCCACTAGAATACTATATATATATAGAAACACCTAAGTGTCTATTATACAATAACATAAAATGAAATGATAAGAATAAAATATTTGATATATAGATAGAAAAAATCCAATTATGGGATATTGAAGTTTCAAATATGGAAGAAATTATCTATTTAGAATAGATATAAATTAGAAAGAGTTACTAATCCAAGTAATAAATTCAGGCATTTTTCCTCTCCAGAATTTTTCATTGTGCTGTTCATTTGGGATTGTAGTAGTAGTGATTTTTGAATTACTTAGTTTAGATAGTAATAATGAAATTTCATACATGTTGTCAGTATAACGCTTCCCTTCTAAGTCCCCTGCTATCATGTAGATGTTTGCCGACCATTTAAATTGTCGTGCTTCTATCTCCTTCTGTAAGTCTCCAACATTTGTCCAGAATGCCGGAGAAAACACTCCTGCATATCCAAAAACGTTTGGATACCTCATACATGCATATAAGGAAATTAATCCCCCCATAGAACTACCACAAACAATCGTATGTCTTACATCTTTTTTCGTTCTGTAATGTTGATCAATATATGGTTTCACTTCTTTAACCAAACTCTCGAGATATAGACTTCCCGTTCCTTTAACATCCCAAACATTTACTTCATCAGCATTAACTTTAAAATCATACGGACTGTATTCTGACAATCGATCGACTCCTCCATTATCAATACCAACTACGATTACATCAAAATTCAACTTTCTACTTAATGTATCTAAACATTCATCTACTCCCCATTCACCAAAAGGTGCTGTTAATACATCGAATAAATTTTGTCCATCGTGCATGTAAATTACTGGATATTTTTTCTTAGAAGAAGTATAATTTTCTGGCAAGTAAATCCACACTCTTCTGGTTTTACCTAAATAAGTTAATGGGAATTTTTCGTTAATTATTTTAACATTTTTACTTGCAGTGCTGGTTCTGATTTTTGCAACGCTATTTTTCCATTGAGCAACAGTAATTGCAATCGAAGTGTCCGAATGTATCTCTACTTTTCTAATTACTCTATTTGAAATATCTTCCCCTGAAACAGTTGATTCTACAGCATCCCAACTACCTTTAGTGATTTTATACTGAATTAACTCAACATTACTACTAGGCAAGTTTAATACAAATTCATTTGCTGATTTTTTTTGAAATCGAAAGTTAGTGTCGGCAGGATTCCAACCATTTAAATTTGATGCAAAAAAATATTTTGAATTGGAAGTATCGTTCGAAACTTTTAATTGTAAAGTGATTTTATGTTGCGCAAAAACAACAACAGAAAATATTAAAAACAAAAATACAAATGTTAACTTTTTCATATATATAGTTAATATGTTTATAACTCATTAACATAATAACGTATTAACATATTAACAAATTGATACAATTTTCCCATCCTTCAATACAGGAATGACACTGCAAATATTTTGTTTCAAACAAAACTGAATATCATCTTCAATATTTAACTCTTTTAATCGTTGGCTATGTGAAGATTTGTGAAGATAGGCTCTTAAATTATCCTTTGCCAATAAATACATATCTTCCGATGCAATAGCTGCATCACAATGATGAGAGAATTTATTTTTTAATGTATGAACAACAGCACCTGCAAATAATGTATCTTCTAAGTTGAATTTATTTTTCCAACCAGAACACAACAATAGTACATCATCTGATTGGGCATCCAACCATGTACATAATGCATTCAAATTTAAGAATGAACCAATAACGATTTGCTTAGCTTTTAACGATTGATTAATCGCATGAGTACCATTAGTAGTTGTTAGAACTACAGTTTTCCCCTCAACTTTTTCTTTTGTATAACTAAATGGAGAATTGCCGAAATCAAACCCCTCAACAACTTCTCCATTTCGTTCTGCAGCTAATAAATATCCTTTGCCATTATAACTCAAGCACTCTTCAACAGTAGCAACTGGAATTATAGATTCTGCACCATTTTCAATACCATAACAAATAGAAGAAGTTGCTCTAAAAATATCAATAACAACAACAATCCTACCTTCAATTATGTAATTAGGAATTAATGTTGGACTTAAACAAACTTCTATCTCTCTACTCATTTTATCCTTTATAAAATGGGTATTTCACCACTTTAGCTTTTACTTTTTGATCTCTGATAGAGATAAATATTTCCGAATTTTCTTTAGTATGCGCTATCGCAATGTATCCCATTCCAATAGCTTTTTGTAATGATGGAGATTGTGTACCTGAAGTAACTATTCCAATTTCATTTCCATCGGCATCCACGATTTTATAATCGTGTCTTGGAATACCTCTATCAATCATTTCGAAACCTACTAACTTACGTTTAACACCTTCTTCTTTTTGAGCAAGTAGGTTTTTAGAATTAGTAAATTCTTTAGTGAATTTTGTAATCCATCCTAAGCCTGCTTCAATTGGTGACGTTGTATCGTTGATATCATTACCATATAAACAGAATCCCATTTCTAAACGCAATGTATCTCTAGCACCTAACCCGATTGGCTTGATATCAAATTCAGCACCTGCTTCAAAAATTGCATTCCAAATTTTAAGCGCGTGTTCATTTTCGAAATAAATTTCGAATCCTCCAGCACCAGTATAACCAGTTGCAGAAATTAAAACGTTTTCAATTCCAGCAAATACTCCTTTTTTAAACGAATAATACTCCATCTCCGAAAGGTTAATGTCTGTTAGCTTCTGTAAAGCAGCTGCAGCTTTAGGCCCTTGTACTGCAAGTAAAGATGTTTTATCAGAGATATTATGCATCTCAACACCTTTCGTGTTAAATTTAGAAATCCAATTCCAATCTTTATCAATATTAGAAGCATTCACTACTAACATATATGATTTCTCATCTATTCTGTATACCAATAAATCATCTACAATTCCACCATCTTCATTTGGCAAGCAAGAATATTGCACTTTACCATCTACAAGTTTAGAGGCGTCGTTAGAGCATACACGCTGAATCAAATCCAATGCATTTTCTCCTTTTAAAATGAATTCTCCCATGTGAGAAACATCAAACACGCCCACAGATTTTCTTACTGCTTCATGTTCAACATTAATACCAGCATATTGAACTGGCATATTATAACCTGCAAATGGAACCATTTTAGCTCCTAATTGTGCGTGTAGTGATGATAGTGCTGTATCTTTCATAATTTTAATAATTGCCAAAAGTACTAAATTCTGAGACAATTTAGGTTGAGTCTATAATCCTAGACTTAATTGGTTGGGTAACAATGTAAAACTGGTTCTATGATGCTCACAGGGGCCATATTCTGCTATTGCATCTCTATGCTCTTTAGTTGGATAACCTTTATTTTTAAGCCATTTATACATCGGATAATCTTCATGTATGACATTCATATAATCATCTCGATATGTTTTTGCCAAAATGGAAGCCGCAGCTATCGACATGAATTTTGCATCTCCTTTAACTATACATAAATGGTCTATATTAGGATACGGTTTAAATCTATTTCCATCAATGAGTAATAATTCCGGATTTACAGAAAGCTTGGCAATTGCTTTGTGCATGGCCAAAAAAGACGCATTCAGAATATTTATCTCATCAATTTCTGTTTGTGAACAAATTCCAACTGCGTAAGCAACAGACTCTTTTTCAATTATTTCTCGCAATGTGTATCTGTTGTTTTCCGACAATTGCTTTGAGTCGTTTAGAAGTTCGTGCTCAAAATCTTTAGGTAAAATTACGGCTGCTGCAAACACTGGGCCAGCTAAACATCCTCGCCCGGCTTCATCGCAGCCTGCTTCTATTAATTTATTTTGATAAGATAACTGTAACATATAGTGGCTTCAAATTTAAAATTTATCTTTGTGAATTAACTATTTCTTTATGTCGCAAGAATTTAAATACAGAGAACTACTTTATAACGATTATTTTAATAGCCAATCTGGAAGGACTTTCCATCTAGATATTCAGAAAAAACTGGTTACTGATAGTCGTACGCTTAGCAAAGAGATTCTGCCTTTAATTCCAAGCGACAAAAATGCAGCAATATTGGATATGGGTTGCGGCTTTGGCTCGTTAATCTACACCTTAAAGCAAAATGGATATAAGAATTTAAAAGGTATTGATTTAAGTGCTGGGCAAGTAAAAGTTGCTCATGAAATTGGCTTGAATGAAATTGAACTTCAAGATTTATTACCTTATCTAAAAAGTCATACTGCATCTTTTGATGTAATTACAGGCATAGACATTATAGAACATTTCAGCAAAGATGAACTAGTAGAAGTTTTAACTTGTGTGAAGAATGCTTTAAAACCTAATGGTATAGCCATTTTTAGAACTCCAAATCTAGACGCACCTTTTGCAAGTCTATTTTCAAATGGTGATTTTACACACGAAAATTACATCAACTATTCTTCAGCAAATCAATTAATGCTTTCAATGGGTTTCAAAGATATTATTGTTAAAGATTCTGTGATGGAAGCTAGTGGTTTTGCGAAAGAAATGTTCAGGAAAATTGTATGGTTTTTCATGAAGTCGTTCATCAAACTTCTATTATTCTCTACAGCAAGAACTACAAGAGCAATGGTGTTTAGCCCGAACTTAGTAATTAAAGTAACGAAGGCTAATTAAGCAGTTCTGAAATCTTTTGCTGAACTTCTAATTCGGTAATCATGTCCATACAAGTATTTTCGGGGCGAACACAATTAATTTGGTCGCAAGGATTACAATCTAATACATGATGTATATATGTTGAGTTTAATCCCCAAGGATAAAATGTAACTGGTACTCCTGGGCCATATAAACCTAGACTTTTACATTTACTTGCTGTTGCAATATGCAATGGGCCACTTTCATTTCCAATAAACAACTTTGCCTTAGAACTTAATGTGGCAAAGGCACTCAAGCTAAATTCACCTGCAACGTTTAAAGTATTAAATGGAATTTTATCTTGTATTTTTTGAATTGATTCTCGATCCGTTTTATCTCCAGCAAATACAATTTCAAATCCGTATTTCTCATGAACATATTTTGCTAAGCTTGCAAATTTATTCGGACTCCATTTGCGCAATTCTCTTCGAGCTTCACAATGAAAAATTGCAAAGGGTCCAAGTTTATTCGTTGCAATAAAATCATCAACTAACTTAGTATCTTCTTCAGAATGATAGATATGAATTTTTATGTCTTGTGGTAATTTCTGAAGAACTGGTTCTATAATTTGAAGATTCGTAATTACCTCATGTTTTTGTCCACCTGAAAGTTTATTTCTTAAACGAATAGTCCCTCTATCCACTCGATATTTAGCACCATTAATCAATGCAAATCGAATTGATTCGAACGTACCACGCAAATCAACAATTAAATCGTATTTGCCATTTAACTCGGATTTATTAGTAACAATCCTATTCAAATGAGGGTCTGAGTTTACTAATGGAACGATAAAAGACTTGCACCAAAGTGTTATCTCAGCATTAGGATATTCGTTTTTGAGTAACTCAAAAACATGTAATGAATTCACCATATCCCCAATTTCATCCAGCTTAATAACTAGAATTCTTTTGAAATCGATTGCATGGGGGTTCTTATTTTTATTTATCCATTTCGAACAAATGATACCACTGGCATAAATAAAATCTTCCTTCTTCATTTAAAATAAACCTTTCGAAATGTATAATTACAAAATTAATTTAATTTATTTGTGTAAGATATAATATGCAAAGAAAATTCTTATTGAACCTAATCCTCATTATCGTCATTAATTTGATGATTAAACCCTTGTATATATTTGGGGTTGAGTTGCATGTTCAAAATCTACTTGGCTCCGAAAGCTATGGATTATACTACTCATTATTTAACCTGAGCTTTATCTTCAGTTTTATTATAGATCCTGGAATTACAAATTATAACAACAGACATATTGCTCAAAACGTAAATCTATTAAGTTCTTCCTTTTCTAAAATCAGTATTACTAAAATTATTCTTTCGCTGATTTATTGCCTAGCAATTGCTATTTATGCTTTAAGTATCGGCTATAACACTTACGAATGGCAATTATGCGGACTTCTTGTTTTCGGACAAATTTTCAATTCATTCACCCTTTATAATCGCTCAAACTTAGCAGGATTGCACTTCTTCAAAACAGATACCTTTATATCCATTTTAGATAAATTAATCATGATTGTGCTATGTGCACCGGTCGTGTTTTTCGGTTTTTTTAGAGAAGTCTTTGATATTCGATTTTTCGTATTGCTTCAAACCCTATCCTTTGCTGGCTCTGCAATAGTTTCATTCTATTTCGTTAAGAAACACACCGAATTCTTTAAGTTCAAAATTAATATTGATGATATTAAAGAGATACTTAAAAACAGTTATCCATACGCAATTCTTGCTAGTTTAATGTTGATCTATACAAAAGCAGATACAGTTTTAATTAAAGAATTATATCCTAATGGGAATGAACAGGTGGGAATTTACGCTGCTGCTTACAGATTAATTGATGCCTTAAACATGATTGCAGTATTGTTTTCGGGCTTACTATACCCTATTTTCTCAAGAATGATTAAAGAGAAAGAAGATATAAATGCGTTAGTCAAAACTGCTTTTTCAATATTAGTACTCCCTGCGATTGTTTTAGCAATATTTTCATCGATGAATGCTAATGGAATATTGTTCTTTTTAAGTGATAATCACGCTGAGGAATCTGCTGATGTATTTAGAGTCATTATTTACAGCTTCATCTTTATTTGTAACGGTTATGTATTCGGTACACTACTTACCGCTAATGGGAATATTAGATTGCTTAATCAAATTGCATTCGCTGGGGTAATATTAAATATCGTATTGAATATCATCTACATACCTACCTACGGAGCAATGGCATCAGCCTATATTGCAATAATTACTTTTGGTTTTGTTACTACAATTCAAATGATTTTTGCTTTTAAATATTTCAACTTCAAACTGAATATCAAGAGCTTAACAATGGGAATATTGTCTGCTATACTCATCTTTATAGTCTATTATTTCATAAATCATATCGATATAAATTGGATTTATAAATTAATTCTAGGTTCAATTTTATCTATACTAATTCTCTGGTTTTGTCGTTTATTGCCATTTAGGGCACTGAGTACACTTATCAAAGGCAGTAGATAAGTTCAAATTTATTTTACCTTTGCGATATTAATAACCTAATATAAATGAATAACGAAAACCAACAGTCATACTCTATTGATGTGTTAAATTTTATCAAATTAGTATGGAAGTGGAAGATTCCAGTGATCTCAATAAGTGTTTTAGCCGGAATATTGGCTTTTATTTTTACAGGACCAAGTTTCGTAACTCCTCTGTATAAAGCGAATGTCATTTTTTATCCAACATCCAATACAAATTTATCGACTACTATTTTAGCTGAGCCAGGAACACAGGGTTACGGATTATTACAATTCGGAACAGATGAAGATGGAGAACAACTGTTACAAATTTTAAAGTCGGATGAGATGAAAAATAACATCATCATCAAATTCGAACTGGCTGGTCATTATGGTTTAGATACCTCTAAGCAAGTATCGATGTTAGGACTTAGAAATTTATTCAATAATAATCTTGAAGTTAAACAAACAGAATACAAAGCTATTGAAGTAATCGTTTATGATAAAGACCCTCAAACAGCAGCAGACATAGCAAACTATATTGCAAACTATGCTGATGATCAAAAAAATGATATTCAAAAAATAAAAGCGAAAGAAGCTTTAAAAATCATAGAGAGTGAATACTTGAAGCAAAAATCTATCATGGATTCTATGAATAGAACTTTATCAAAACTAAGACAAGAAGGCATTTACGATTACTTCGGTCAAATTGCTGACCTTAATGAAGCTTATACCATTAACACTATTAGATTAGAGCAAGAAGAAGCTTTATTAAAAGTTTATGAGCAAAATAAAAACAGTTTACCAGATACTTTAATTATAAAATCTAAAGCAAGAGTTGCAGGTTACAGAGCGGCCATAAATTCTTTAAAACCAAGTTTAGATAAAATAAAACAACATGGTGGCGATTACATCAACAATGTAAATGATTTAGAGCTTGAGCGTAAAAAATTAGTAAGTACAAAATCTAGATATGAAAGTGCGAAGATGGAGTTTGAAAGCACATTACCACAAAAATTTGTGATCAATGCTGCTGAACGTCCTGAAGTACCAGCAAAACCTAGAAGAGTATTGCTATCCGCTGCATTAAGTATTTCTACATTTATTTTAGCATTATTTATCGTAGCTCTAATTGAAGCATTTCCAACAATTAGAAGAAAATTAGCTTGAACAAGATCAGGAACATAGGGAAGAACGAATATCTTTTCTTTTTTAGTTCATTATTGATATTCATTGGAGTAAGCATTTTAGGCATTTGGAAAGAAGTGCCTTATATAAGCTTCATACCTCCAATAATCCTATTTGCTTTTTTCAGTTTCTCGAATTACAAATTTGTTTTTTATGCCATGCTAGCTAGTCTAGCCATGTCGATGGACATATCATTTGGATCGCTGTCTCTATCAACACCTGCAGAACCTTTATTAATGGTCGCAACAGGAATCTGGTTTGTATTGCTTATAAACCAACGATCTGAAATAAAAAAATATCTAAATAATCCACTCGTCGTTATAATAATTCTTCAACTGATTTTATTCGGATTAAATATTTTTATTTCGAAAGAACCAATTTTATCTTTAAAATATTTACTAGCAAAACTATGGTTCTTTGGAGGTTTTATTTTTCTTCCATTACTTATCCTTAGAAATGAAAAGTCGTACAAAACTGCTTTCTGGAGTTTCTTTATTCCATTAATGATTTCTGTATTGTATACGATTGCAAATCATGCTATGAAAGGTTTTAGTTTTGAAGATGTAAATCCTTCCGCACGACCGCTATATGCTAATCACGTAATTTACGCATGCACATTAGGCTTAACATTACCATTTAGTATTGCTGCATTAGGTTGGTATAAAGAAAAATCATTGATCAGATTATTTTTAATCTCTTGCATTATCATTTTAATTTTTGCAATTATCACTTCTTATACTAGAACAACTTGGATAGCAGTTTTTGCCGCAGGCGCTAGCATCATTGTTTTTCGTTCGAAATTTTTGAAGCTCAGTATCCTTGCAGGTATTATAGGAGTATTTGCTTTTACATATCATTTAGTTGATAATAATTATTACATGAAGTATGCTCCTAACTTCAATAAAACTGTTTTCAATAAAGACGATTTCGGGAAGCATATGGAAGCTACCGTAGAATTGAGTGATGTGTCAGGTATGGAACGAGTTTATCGTTGGGTTGCTGCTGCAAATTTAATTCAGCATAATTTCTGGACAGGCACGGGAAATAATACATTTTACCCTACTTACAAAGAGTATGCAAATCCTGCATTTATTACATGGGTAAGTGATAATCCTGAAGGTTCCAGTACACATAATTACTTCCTTTTAGTGTTTTGCGATCAAGGGATTTTCGGGTTATTATTATTCGTTTTATTTTACATATGGGCAATGTTAAGAACGAAAGTGGTATATAATTTAACAAATGATAAGTTCATTAGAACTCTGATGACCACTTGCTTTGCAACTTTGATTTTATTTTTAGTTCACCTATTTCTTGGAGACATGGTAGAAGTAGAAAAGAATGGTGGAATATTCTTGATGATTATTGCAATGATTATTGCATCAGAATACAAAGTCAAATCAGAATTGAAACTTAATTCTTCTGATCAAACGCGTCTCTAATCCCTGAAGAGAAAATATTGAAAGCATAAACTAACATCATGATAGCAAGACCCGGAATCATTGCTAAATATGCAGCATCCATAATGATATAACCATAATGCTCTTTTACCATACCGCCCCAAGTTGGTACCGGTGGCTGAGCTCCAAATCCTAGAAAACTCAATCCGGCCTCTAGTAATATTGCAGATGCGAAATTTGCTGATGCCATTACTAATAATGGTCCTAATATATTCGGCAATATATGTCTGAATATAATTCTGAATTCGTGATATCCTAAAGCTTTAGCTGCTTCCACATATTCTACCTCCTTTAAGCTCATTACCTGCCCCCTGACGAGTCTCGCTACCTCAACCCACATACTTAGTCCAATAGCTATAAAAACTTGCCAGAAGCCTTTTCCTAGAGCGAATGAAATGGCTATAACTAAAAGTAAAGATGGTAGCGACCAAATAACATTAATTAACCAAGAGATTAGAGCGTCCCATTTACCTCCATAGTAACCTGCAACAGCACCTAAGAATACTCCAACTAGCATCGAAATAATAACCGATACTAAGCCAACCGATAATGAAACTCGTGTTCCTAAAATCATTCTACTTAATACATCTCTACCATAACGGTCGGTACCAAGCCAATATGTTCTTTTAATAATTCCGCCTTGAGAAACATTCGCTTTTGAACTATCCTCAAGAATTGGGACATAATCATATTTCGATTCTTGACCATTTATCCATTTATAAAAAAAATTGTCGTTAGTACTTGATTTCCCATTTTCAATTTTCAGAAAACTAACTTCAGAGCCTGGCGGCAGTGTGCTAATTTCCAAATGCATTTCATTTGCATTCGGACTTTGATCTGGCATTATTAAGTAACCGAGTACAGCAATCAGAATAGTTATGATAATCAAAACTCCTCCGAAAACGGCGAGCTTGTTTTTTAATAATTTATTCATCACTCTCATATTACTTTTCTTCCTTTCCATTGGTAAGTTGTACCAATATTTCCAATTATACCAAGATAAATGAAATAAAAAATATAAAAAAATAACACTATTGGAGCAAAGAGGATATACCTTGTTTTTCCGAAGAATTTCAATAACATAAACATGAATATTCCATCAAACACAAGTTTTATAAGAAATGAAATTAACAGGAAGTCTTTTATATCAGAATAAAAAAATGAAAATGGGATGGTAATAAATAAAGCGACGTTCATTAAAAAAACTGAAAGCACCATCGCCATTAAACGCTTATCGAAATAATTTGCATTTTTCTTTGCCCATCTTTTACGTTGTTCAACAAATTCATTCAAATTAGATTTTGCATAAGTGTATACAATCGAATTTCTGTTTTTATTAAAACCAATACCATCAGGGTAATGCTTGTAAACCTTATGAAGTAGTAGTTCATCATCTCCAAATGCAATATCATCAATCCCTTCGAAGCCATTAATTTCATGAAATAATTCTCTTGTGTAAGCAAGGTTTGCACCATTGCAAGTACTTGGCATACCATTACGCATGCATGAGGCTCCTACGCCAATGAGGTATTGAAATTCTACAGTTTGAATTTTTTCAAACCAATTTTTCTCATTATGAAAAGCAACAGGAGATGAGATTAATTTAAAAGAGTTCGAAGTGTAAAATGAAACGATAGAACTAAGCCAATGTTGATCCATAGAACAATCTCCATCAGTGGAAACAATTAATTCCGCATTAGAGTTATTAACTCCTGTAGTGATTGCCATTTTTTTGTAGGCATAAATTTCACCTTCAACTTTTAATGGAATAACGCGAACATTTGGTATATTCAATGAATTGATAATAGACACAGTATTATCTGTTGAATAATCATCTATAACAATTACATCGTATTTATCTGCAGGATAGCTTTGTGATTGAATATTTCTTAATAACTTTTCTATGTGCTTTCCCTCATTCCTAACAGGAATAATAATGCTAACCGTAGGGAATTTATTGGGAACTTGAGTATTGAAAGTTTTCGTTCTTAGCCAACCAATTATAAAATATATTACATAGGTAATATATAAAGCAAGAATACTATAAAGTATACAAATTATGGTTAGCACGATAGATGTAAATTAAAGGAGCAAGATAGCATTTAATTATAAATCTCTTCCCGTATCTTTACAGAGATAATTCATTTCTATTACATTGAAAGAACAAATTATTTTAGGAGTCGACCCTGGCACATCAGTAACAGGATATGGTTTGATTAAAGTTGAAGGTAAGAAGTTAAGCTTAGTACACTTGGGTGTGATTCAAACTGGCAAACTGGATGACCATGCGATTAAACTTAAAAAAATATTTGAAGGAGTATTGGGAGTTATCGAGAAATACCACCCGGACATGATGGCGATTGAAGCTCCTTTCTTTGGCAAGAATATTCAATCTATGTTAAAGTTAGGAAGAGCACAGGGAGTAGCGATGGCAGCTGCTATGTATAGAGAGATCCCTTTGTGCGAATATTCACCTAAGAAAATAAAACAAGCTATTACAGGAAACGGGAACGCTTCGAAAGAGCAGGTTTCACACATGCTTCAGCATTTATTAAAATTTGATGGACATCCAGAATTTTTAGATGCTACTGATGGTTTGGCTGCAGCAGTGTGTCATTATATTCAGAACACAATTACGATCCCTCAAAGCACTACTCCAAAAACAAAAAAGAGTACTAAAAAGCACTCTGGTTGGGAAAGTTATTTGAATGATAATCCTGATAAAATTATAAAGAAGAAATAGCGCTTTTAATTTCCATAGCTAATGTTTCAAATTCTTCCTTTGTGAATTCTGGTCGAGGTGCTGAAAAATTCATATCATTTAATTCATTCATTGGAACTAAATGCACATGAGCATGTGGCACTTCTAAACCAATAACTGTTATACCGATTTTTTTACAAGGCACTGCTTGTTTCAAACCAGTTGCTACAATTTTCGAGAACTGCATCAATTTCGCATATGACTCATCACTCATATCAAAAATATAATCCACTTCTTCTTTCGGAATACAAAGCACATGACCTTTCGCAACGGGGCGAACATCTAAAAACGCAAGGAATTCTTCAGTTTCGGCAACTTTATATGCAGGAATTTCTCCTTTAATGATTTTTGAAAAAATGCTACTCATTATCTTGATATTTCTATGATTTCAAATTCCATAGTACCATTTGGAACAGTAATTTGAGCTTTATCACCTACGCTTTTACCTAAGAGGCCTTGTGCAATTGGCGACTTAATAGAAATCTTACCAGATTTCAGATCAGCTTCTTTTTCAGCTACCAGTTGATAGGTCATTTCTGCACCATTTTTTACGTTTTTAATTTTAACTTTTGATAAAGCTAAAACTTTACTGTTATCAATTTTAGATTCATCGATAACACGTGCATTACCTAATACTTGCTCTAATTTAGCAATCTTAAGTTCAAGCAGTCCTTGCGCTTCTTTTGCTGCATCATATTCAGCATTTTCAGATAAATCACCTTTATCCCTAGCTTCTGCAATTTGTTTAGAAATACTAGCTCTTCCAGAAGTTTTTAGCTGTGCTAATTCTTCTTTTAATTTCTCAATTCCTTCCTGAGTGAAATACGTTACTTCAGCCATGATAATAATGTTTGTTGCTTGTAAATAAAAATAAAAGAAGACTGTATTTTCATACAGCCTTCTTCTAAAGCAAAATTAATAAATATTATAAAGTTATACGAGCTCCAATTACATGAGTTCCATCGAACACATAGCTTGGAGAGTATGAGTAATCAATACCAAAGGTTGAACCTTTGTCGTTGATTGGTAATTCAAATGTAGCTCCACAAGATAAACCTGTGTAAACTGATGGAGATAAATCCTTATTAGCAATATCAGCTTGAGCGTTGTAACCAGCTCTTAGCATTAAATATTTCTTATAAGCATATTCAGCTCCTAAACCAAATTGGTCGTTAGAGAATGCGTTAGAAGTAAAGTTTCCAAGCACAGTAACTCTATGATCTTTTTTCATGTAAAAGTCGTAAGACAAACCTAAGTTTAGTAATGAAGGTACTTGATATGCTTGTGATTTACGGTAACCTTCTACTGCGAATGGTAGAGATGGGTCAGTAAATGTTGCCATTATACCATCACCCGACATTTGCATATCAGGGCCAATATTACGTAAAGCAATACCTAATTTTAGTTGATCAAGATCTCCAGCACAATATTGGATACCTGCATCTAAAGCGAAGCCTGATGCTTTGATATCAGCAATAGTATGTTGAATACCTCTAACCAATACACCCCCGTGAATACTGTTCGAGAACTCTTTAGAATAAGCAACAGCGAAGTTGATTAACTGTGGAGAGAACTTACCAATATTTCCTTCTGGGTTTGCATTAGTTGTTACGTCGATATCTCCAAAGTTCATTGAGAAGATTGAAACCCCAAGAACTCCATCAGAAGATATTTTCTGACTTAATCCGAATGAATTTATACTCACATCTGTACCTTTCAAAAGATTAGTACGAGAGAAGATAATTTCCGTTTTCTTAGTAAAAGCCAATCCACCTACGTTTAGGTTCATTGCTTCTACACCACGAGCAGAAGAACTATTAAATCCACCGAAGCCACTACTACGTGCCCAAGGGTTAATTAACAATTCTGTAGCACCACCCGATCCGGCTCTTTCACCATTACCAGCAAGCAAAGCTGCTGGTAATAGTGCGGTAAGAACCGATAAATATGTTAGTCTATAAAATTTTTTCATATCCAATTTATATAATCGTGTAACCATTAGAAGTTAGTAAAGTCGATAGGTCTCATTACTCCCATCCATTTAAGGGTTTTCTCACCTACTCCAGGGCAATTTACGTGTATTAAATACACACCACTTGCAATAGGAATACGGTTAGCATTTCTTAAATCCCATTCAATGTAAGTTTGTAAAGGATCTGACTTCGAAATACGTCTTACTAAAATTCCACTCGTTGTATAGATTGAAATAGTAGCAGTTGCCGGTAAGTTAGTTACACGAACACGGAAGTCGTTTCTATCTGGTTCATATGATGAATAAGCATAGTAAGGATTTGGAACAACGTTCACTAAATCCAATGATAACTTCTTGTTTGTGTTTTCATCATCTGTAGCACCTTTCACTGTGTTAATATCATTGAAAGTAAACTCAGGGAAACCTCCGTTAGAACCTGTTAAACGATTTGCATCATAAGGTTTAGCAACTCTCAAACGAACTTTAACATCAGTCGAAAGCAACTGTTGACCTTCTCTTAATAATGGTACGTTAACCCAATCAACCATAGTGAATACAGCATACTTGTTAGTATTAGCTGGATCAAAATTGTTAGCTGATAATAAGTTATAAATCGCATTACAGTTATCGTACTTTCTACGAGTTACATAAATGTAGTGACGACCACCTTTATCAAAGAAGTTTGAGTTGCTAGTTGGATTCCACAACATATCGTTACCATTATCATTTACTAAAGCAGAAGCTTCAGCAAAGAAAATGTTTACACGTTCACCTGTTTCTAGGTTAATTGCATAACCTGGGAATTTAGAACGACCTATACCATAACCAACATCTTTCTTACGTAAGTTTAATCTTTTCTGACCACCTTCATTTGGTTCAGCAGCCCCTCCAGATTCTAACACAACGCAATTAGACCATTTTGATGTATCACTAGTAAACACGATGTCGTAACTACCGATTGAATCAAGTTTTGATCTTGCTGCATTTTTAGATCCTGGATCTAACAATGGAGTAGTTTTCGCATTTTCACTTGATACAGCACGCATAATCTTGTATGGAGCCCATGTTGCACCTAAAATGTCTGAATATACAGCATTTGGATCTAAGTTAGCATTACCTTCAATCCAACCTTGTACTATTGGATTTGTAGCTAATAAGTCTAGTTTACCATTATAACCTGTTAACCAATTTTTACTTGGGTCTTTAAACGTCATAGATGCACCTAAGAAGTTATTGTTGTTGTTAGTGTATGCAAATGCATCACCCGGTTTACCAAAAGTGTTATTCACTACGATATAGAAACCTAAAGATTCTCTTGAATCCAAAATTCTCTTACCATTAGGTAAAGTTCTGTATTTACGAATCTCTGCGATTTGTTGGTTGTCTGTTAATGTATTCGTTAATGAATAGGTAGTATCAGACATCATTAATGTATCTCCAGTATCGGCATTTTTCAAAATGTACGATTTCATGTCTGGAGTAAACACTAATTTATAGTTCATTTTTTTGATCTTATTTGGATCAAATACTTTGATATAAACAGGTCCACTTCCAATTTCATATGAAACAGGAACACCAGTTGAAGAAGTGTTTGCTAAAATTGCAGCTTCAGAAGCAGCTGTTAATTCTAATTTCACACCACCATTACCAGAACCATCATGTCTAGTTATTGGCAGGTCTTCAGTAAATGTACCATTGATTAAGCCATTAACAACTTGTCTACCAACTGTAGTGCTTACTACTGATGTAGAAGTACGTCCAGGTAAGTATTTAGTTTGTGTAGCTGTAGATGAATATGCATAAGGTATTACTAAGTAGTAATATTTTTTGCCATTTATCAAATCAGTGTTAAATGAAGTAGAAAATGCATCAGAAGTAATTTCAAATACGTGTTTGATACCTTTATCTTCTCCAACTACTTCTACTTTTGCATTAGTATTTTCAGAAGCTGGATCAAATTTTTTGTTGATGATTTTAGTGATACCATCTTGTATATCCACTTGTGCAATTTCAATTGCTAAAGTTGGGTCGTTAATTTTACTTGCATCAACTGTTCCATCTTTCATTTGGAAGATTTTATACCCTTGGAATTTGTATGCATAGTTCACAAAATCTTCAGCATCTAATTCTGCTTTTTCGTAGCGTTCTGCTTTTTCAGTTTCTTGAAGAGTTAAAACAATCTTCTTGTCTGAAGGAGTAAGTACAGCAGTTACAGGATCAGGACCATTAGCTAATTTAAAGTTGTTATCAAATAATAATTGAGCTTTATCATCAGCAATAATACCTGCAGCAATCGAAGCGAATTGATCACCGCTTGAAGCTCTCGCCCAAACAGCACCGATAATTACTTCGTTTATTGCTCCTGGTTGAAGCGTGAATGGACCTGCAGATTGAACCATACGTCTATCACCCGGTACATCCGATTCGTTCCATGCTGGTCTGCCATCAGGGTCTGTTAAGCCTGGGAATGCGTAGTTACATTGATCAGAACCACCACGACCGTTTGGAGTACCATAAGATAAAATAGCACCATCAGCCCAGTATCCTCTTAAGTAACGATACAATTCAGTAGCATTCGAAGGATCAGAGTTAATACCAGTAATACCTTGGTTCGTAAAGAACATGAAAGTACTCATTGGTAATTCATTACCATTCTCATCTTTTGGACCTCTAAAGAAATCGATACCAAAAATTGGAGGAGTAGCTCCGTAACCTAATGCAGAACCATCTTCGTCATTGTTATCAGCATTGTATGTGTATGCAAAACTTCTTCTTTTAGCTGGAAGTGGACCTGAAGGACCATCTGGATCAACTAAAGCCATGTTACAACCAACATAATCATCATCCGCACCACCTAAGTCAGAGTCAGTAAACACTCCAAAATAAGTGTCATATAAAGGAGAAGAAGCACGGTTAGCAACACGATACTTGTAGAAAGTCATGTTGTTTATTTCGTTTGAAGTAGAGAAACCGAAAGCAAGTGCTTGAATTTCTAAACCGATTGGCTCACCACCTGTATAAGCTGTGTGGGTTCCACCTTTATCATTATATACCCACCAAATCATTTGATCTGGTTTAGCTCCTGGAACTCCAGCATCTAAAGTAGGGTAATCACCATTACCAGCATTATAGATACCATCTCCATCAACATCTATAAATGGTGCTAAGAACTGTGTTTGACCCAATGAAGTGTTACCATTTCCTGGCCAGTTCAAAATTCCTGGAGTTGCCTCTTTACCACCGATGAATGAAGTGATATCTTGTTGTAATACACTGTAGTGCTTATCCCAAGTTTGGCACACATCTGAAGTAACTTCTGCAGATATAGTATCCAATGGACCAGGCCAAAAATCGATACCACGTTGACGATATGTTTGACCAGCTGTTTTCAATTGGTTACCATCATCAACACCACCGAACCATAAAGCCGAAGCAAAAGATGCACTAACGCTTCTCTCACCTGGATTTACTTTTGGGATTTCATACTTAGCGTTTCCACCACCAAACAAATCCCACCACATGTCACCACCGTTAAATAACTTAGCTCTAACGTTGTTGATATCGATATCGATTTGAGATTTCGGAGGATCACAACCTGCTGCAACTTTCATTACAGACTTTGTAGGTTTAGGACCTGAATTCTTACCTGTATAATAACGGGCAGAAGCAGTTTCCAAACCTAGTAGCAAACAAAAACTACTTAAGCTTGCTAGTAAAAATATTCTATTTATATTTTTTCTCATTTTCTTATTCCTTTCCGTTAGAAGTTATAAATAGCACCAACTCTTATTACTCTAGGTAAACGGAAGTTTCCAGGATCATTCATAGAGATTTTATATAAATCCATATATGATTGAACCGCACCATCATTACCAATATTTCTTAAATAATCAGCTGCTTGAGATGATGTTAAATAACCATCGTCATCAGGTAAGCCAGTTGCTGGATATACCGAAGCTACACGTCTTGCATCTAATAAGTTTTGAACTAATAAGTACACGTTTAATGTAGTTTCTCTTCCTTTTCCGTCAGTACCTTTTGATGTAATTCTGAAATCTCTGTCTACACGTAAGTCCATGTTATATTGCCATGGTAATCTAGAACCGTTGATTTCACCAATTAATCTTCTGAAACGTGTATCGTCAGCACTTAATAAATCTTGTACTTTCTCTAATGAAATTCTAGAGTATGGAGTACCAGAACCTGCTCTAACAATTAAGTTAAGACCGAAGTTTTCTAAAATGCTCTTTAATGCTGCCGGACCAGTGTAACTAGCTCCAGAGCCATAACGATAATCGATAGTTGTTACGATTGTATGACGTTGATCGTAGTCTAATGGAATTGCAACACGAATTGGCTCCGACTCACCACTTGAAATTAAGTTAGCTGCAGAGTTTGTGTTTGAACCAGTACCATTTGCAAATTGTAATGTATAAGCTGCATTAACTTGCAAGTTATTAGTACGACGTAAATCATATTGTAACGTAAACCCTTTGATAGTACCAAAGTCGCGGTTTGTATAAGTTAGGTAAGAAGCTGGATAAGCGTTAGCAATCTGTACTTGTTGGAAGTTATCTTTCAACTCTTTGTAGAATGCAGTTAACGTTAAAGCAGAAGTTTGACCTAATCTTTGTTTAAATCCGAATTGGTAGTTAATTGTTTTCTCAGGCTTGATGTCTGGACTAACAATTACTTGTGATTGTTTTTGTAAATATTGTAAGTAGTAAACGATTGGATTTGCATACACGTTTGTTCTTGGACGTTGAGTTAACACGTCGTAGTTTGCAAAGAAGTTTGCTTCATCCGAGATAGGGAATGAAAACGCAATACGTGGCATGATTTGAGTTTGAGGCTCATAATCTTTAAATGCACCATTTGTTAATTTTCCATTTCCTAAACTGTCAACAGCAGAACTCACTAACCATGGTGTTGCTCTACCGTTTGTTAAACTTTTTACTTGTAAGTAATCTTGAACAACGTTACCGTTAGCATCGTAGAAAATATCTCCTACTCTATAACCTCTAACTGCCGCTGGATCAGAGTCACCTGCATCGTCAACATATACAGTTGCACTAGCTGGAATATTTGCTGGTCTAATAATACTAGATGATAATTCACCTGCAGATCTTGTCTCAAATAAAGAATATTTATCCTTTAATACTTGTTGGTTAGCATCGAAACGGTCGATACGTACCCCTAAGTTGAACACGATATCTTTATAAGTAAATTTATCTTGAATATATCCTGCAGTATAAATTGGGCGGAAAGCACCAACTGGGCGATTCATTGGATCTGCTAAGAAATCTTCCATAGTCGATGTACCTGATGATTTCTTACCATCATAAGTATATCCGAAATATGTATAAGCTAAACCTGATGGGTTTAAGTTGTCAATTAAATTAGCAGCATCAAACATACTTAATGAGAAAGTACTTGGATCATAAGAATCAATGTCTACAAACTCTCCAGCACCTTTACCTAATTTAGCACGAATTGATCTAGCAAATTGAGTTGCATCATCATTGAATGAAGTTTGAGTTGATAATAAGAATGTATTATCATTAACTAGTGTAACGTTTGAACCAGTTACATCAATAGTTTTATTTACCCAATCAATACCAGTTTCGTCTAATTTCAAGTAAGCATTTTGTTGAGCTCTCATCTGACTCCATAAACCTCTTGGGTTGATACGGAATCTACTTTCAACTCTTTGCTCGTATTCGATACCAACTTGAATAGCATGTCCTTTTAAATCGGCAGATGCCATTGCAGATACTCTATATTGATCTCTGTTTTGAATATCATAAACGTTCGATACAGTTCCAGGTGCAGCAAATAAACCTCCATAGATTGATTGCGGAGCTCCACCATTTAATATACCTGTAGAAGCTTGGAATGATGTAAAGCTTGAATATCCTAAACCTCCGAAGTTATCTAACAAAAACGAATTTAAGTTATCATTATATACTGCAACGTTTGGATTAGATGAATTTGCAGATGAGAAAGCATAAGCAGTATCAATTTTACCACCTGTAGAAGAGAATCTTGTATTAGATAATGTGTATTGTTTACCATCAGAACCTAATAGAGTATCTCTTTTACCATTTGATGTCATGATACCAATATAATCTGCTTTGCTAGTATTATATGTACCAACATGACCGTAGTTAAAGAATTTGTCTTTATGGTTTATGTCTTGTTGAATAATATAATCTCTACTGAAATCTGCTTGTACTGTATAGTAAGCATTTTTCAATAAAGCTTTAGACTCGTCAGTTGATTGGTTGAATTTTTGAGTATAACGACCGAACACTCTGTAGTTATTTCTGTTTTGAACAGCATTGTTTTCAGAGTTGAACAACATGTTTGCTCTTGAATATACTCTTTGACGTTGGTTAGATCCAGAAAAACCTAAAGCGAATGTATTATTCAAATTTGGTTGATAATCTAATCTTAAACTGAAGTTTAAGTTTCTGTTTTCGTTATCGTCTTGAGCTTTTACTTTGTCTAAATTATTTACAGTAGCAAAGTTTGCAGTAGGAACACGTTTTAAACTTGTAGATGTATCAACACCTTCAATAGTTGTAGTAAGTACGTATTGTCCTGGATTTTTCTTTAAATAATCTAAGTATTCAGATTTAGCTTTGTAAGCACCTACGTAAGATGGATTTTGATCACGCTTAGTTTCTAACTCGGCTGATGCAAAAAATCCTATTAAAGAACGCTCTGATTCAGTGCCTTTGTTTTTAACTAAAATTGGACCACTTAAAATACCACTTACTAAGTTATAACCGTAACCATCTAAAAATTCTGAAGTAGCTGCTTCAATCGAGCCATTGAACTTTTTAGAAGGTCCTTTAGTAGTGATTGTAACGATACCTCCAGTTGCGTCACCGTATTGTGCCGGCACACCACCAGTGATAACGTTGATTTGCTCAATCGCTCCTTGTGGTAAGTTTGTTGTACCTCTAACTTTTACTCCGTCGATGTAGTAATCGTTGGCGTCCGAACGAGAACCTTTAACGCTTAAAGCTGCACCTTCGTCTGCTTGATACACACCGGCAGTAGTTGAAACTAATGAGTTAATGTTACGCGTAGGTAACTTTTTAATCTCATCTGAGTTCAAACTTCCACCTGCTGTAGTGTTGTCCTTCTCAATCAATGGTTTCGCGTAATCAGATACGGTAACCTCTTGAATGTTTCGAACATTAGCAGATAGGTCTGGGTTTACGTAAGTCTGCTTGTTAGAAGTAACGATTACACCGCTAATTACTCGCTCGTTGTAACCAATGATCTTCACTCGAACATCATACTTTCCTGGGAGGATTGGCTTGATGACAAAATTACCATCAAAGTCTGTTTGCTGTGCCGCTACTTGCGAACCATTCGATTCGACAATCACCGCTGCAAACGGAATCCCCTCTTTTGTCTTTGCATCTTGTACCTTACCTCGCAATTCACCTGCACCACTTTGTGCAAACAATGAACCGCTATAGGCAATAGATAACAAGATTAAGAATGCGTAGAACTTTCTCATCATAATATTGATCTAAGGGTTTTTAAATTATAATAATCATAAAGATAATTGTTAAAAAACGTATTTTCCAAATAAAAGTAAGATAAATGTTACACTTTATTTTATCCCTTGGAATATCTATACTCTTATATTTTTCGTTTTCAACAACTTACAAAGAATAATGCTGTTTGAGGAGTTTTTGGGCTAAAACCTCTGATATTTTATAGAAAGATTCTATAGTCCAGCCCGCAATATGGCTTGTTAAAAGTACTTTTTGCAGGTTTATCAACTCATTAAACCATTCTTTTTCAACTCCATCTAAGTTGCTAATGTGTTCATTTTCTAACACATCTAAAGCTGCTCCTAATAGCTTGCCATTATTAATTCCTGCAATTAAATCTGACGTTTTAATGACTTTCCCTCTAGAAGCATTAATAATAAATGGCTTTTTTGATAATGAATTTATGAATTCTGAGTTGATGTAATGACTTGTTTCTGACGTTAGTGGAATATGTAAACTGATGATGTCAGCTTGCTCTTTCAATTCATTTATAGACACTTGCGATACGTAATCGTCTGAATAACTAGACAAATACTTATCGTAAGCAATAACTTTCATTTCAAAACCTGATAATTTCTTTGCTAATGCTTTGCCAGTGTTTCCATAGCCAATAATCCCAAAAGTTTTCCCTTTCAGTTCGAATCCTCTATTCTCTTCCCTCAACCAAATTCTATTTCTAATTTCAGAATCCGATCTAGAAATATTTCGAGCAAAACTTAAAAGCATACCAATCACATGTTCTGCAACTGCATCTCGATTTCCCTCTGGAGCATTCAATAAAATTATATTTTTCGACTTCGCATATTCTTCATCAATATTATCCATCCCAGCTCCTGCTCTGCAAATAATGAAATTATTATTCATCGCATCAATGATTGTTTTGTCGATGAAAAATTTTGAGCGAACAACTAATGCATCGTATTCAGAAATGTTTTTAATTAAATCTTCTTTCGAAATATTAAATGCTTCGAAAACCACATGTCCATTAGCTTTCATCAGTTGATGAAAAATTTCATGAATATCATCTACAATTAAAATTCTCATTGATTTGAAATTAATTTTGTGAGTTGAACAAAATCATCAACACTTAATCGCTCTGCTCTTAAATCGAAAACTGGATTGTTAATGATATCAGTTTTTAAGTAAGACCTCAATGCATTTCTAAGAGTTTTTCTTCGCTGATTAAATCCCATTTTTACAATGCTTTTAAACATTTTTTCATCTACTCCTTGAAACACATCATCCGTTCTTCGAACTGCTTTTATTACACCCGACTTCACTTTAGGTGGAGGATTAAAAACACCAGGTGCTACTGTAAACATATAATCTACATTATAGTATGCTTGCACCAATACACTCAATATTCCGTATTCTTTAGAACCCGGTGCCGAAGCTACTCGTTCTGCAACTTCTTTCTGGAACATGCCTACAATCTCATCTACTACCTCAGCATAATCAATAGCATGAAATAAAATTTGTGATGAAATATTATAAGGAAAATTCCCGATTATGCTGATTTTACTAGCATTTACAAAGACATTGTTTAATGGTAATTTTAGAAAATCGGCAGAAATTATATCATTCGTTAAGGTCGGATATTTGTTTTCTAAGTAGGCTATTGATTCAGTGTCGATATCTACTACTTTGAGGTGTAAATTTTCATTTAAAACTAAAAAATCTGTTAGTATGCCCATCCCGGGACCAACTTCTAAAACAAACTTTTTCTGTTCACTCGGAGCAAGTCCTGCAACAATCTTCTCTGCTATTCTTTTATCGGTCAGGAAATGCTGACCAAGATGCTTCTTCGCACGTACTTGCATATAGAATGGTTTATTATTACTGACAATTTTAGTTAATTTGCGCCTATAATGAAAAAATGAATGTGCACATGTCTGAACAAAATAAAATAAAAATAGGGGTAAGTATTGGTGATATTAACGGAATTGGAATTGAAGTCCTTCTGAAAACAGTAATAGATACGCGCATTACAGAGCTTTGCGATATCATTGTATATGGTTCTTCGAAAGCTACTTCATTTCATAGAAAACTTTTAGGCATCCAAGATTTTAGTTTCAATATTATCAATGATGCATCTCAAAGTAACCCCAAAAGAGCTAATTTGATCAATTGTTGGCAAGATGAAGTGAAGATTGATATTGGGATTTCAACAGAAACAGCAGGAAAATATTCTTTTGTGGCTCTTAAAAAAGCAGCGGAGGACTTAAATGCTGGGAAAATAGACGGATTAGTTACTCTTCCCATCAACAAACATAATGTAAAGCAAGCTGGATTTGAATTCCCTGGTCATACAGAATATTTACAATCGATTACTGAAATGAAGGAATCGATGATGTTAATGGTGAACGACCATCTTAAAATTGGATTTGTAACTGGTCATGTAGCCTTAAAAGACGTTGCTCATGCCATTACACAAGAAAAAATTGTTCATAAATTAAGTTTATTAAGCGACTCTCTTCGTCAGGATTTCGGTGTGAGAAAGCCAAAAATTGCTGTATTAGGCTTGAATCCACATGCTGGAGATAGCGGAGCAATTGGCCACGAAGAAGAAAAAACAATAATACCAGCTTTAGAGAAAGCAAACCATAAAGGAATTTTAGCATTTGGGCCATATTCAGCAGATGGCTTCTTCGGAAATCATAAGTATTCTCAGTTTGACGGGGTACTTGCAATGTATCATGATCAAGGTTTAATACCATTTAAGAGCCTTTCTTATGATCAAGGAGTTAATTTCACAGCAGGTTTGCCATTTGTAAGAACATCCCCTGCTCATGGAACCGGATATGACATCGCTGGAAAGAATATTGCTTCAGAATCTTCATTCCGTGAAGCAATCTATAAAGCGCTTGATATTATACGAAAACGCAGAGAATTCGAGGAAATCAATGCCAATCCGTTGAAAATCCATAAGTTGTCGAGAGATAGAGGAGAATAGGTTTTTTAAAAAATCGTTTCTTTTTCCAATTAGTTTTTATACATTTGCAGGCTCTTAAAAAATAGAAATGAACAGGCTGAAAGCATTTTCAATCCCGTTTACCAGTTTAAAAAACGGTAAACATCAGTTCGATTTTAAGATTGATGATTCGTTCTTTAAAGAATTTGAGTACTCTCCGATTCAAAAAGCCACTTTAGAGGTGGAATTGGAGTTCAACAAGCAAGAAACTATGTTTGTATTGGACTTCGTGATAAAAGGAGAAGTAGAATTAACTTGTGACCGCTGTAACGAGCCGTATTTCAGTCCTCTACACACCAATGATCGATTGATCTTTAAATTTGGCGAAGAAGAGGAAGAAGAAACTGAAGAAATTGTGATTCTTCCGAGATCGGAACATGAAATACACTTAGCGAACCACTTGTACGAATTTATAGTAGTAGCTATCCCATTTGTGCATATGCATGCTGATAATGAAGATGGAACTCCGGAATGCAACCCTGAAACTATAGCAATTCTTAAGAGATTAAGTTTGCAAAGTGAAGAAGAGCAAGGACCGGAAATAACAATCGACCCAAGATGGGAAGCATTGAAAAAATTAAGAGATAATTAATAGATAATAAATATTTGAGCCATGCCAAATCCAAAACGCAAACTTTCGAAATCGAGAAGAGACAAGAGAAGAACTCATTATAAAGCGGTAGCTTCTGCTTTGGTTACTTGCCAAACAACTGGTACAGTACATATGCCACATCGTGCATACACTGTTGACGGTAACTTGTACTACAAAGGCAAGATGATCGTAGAAAACGCAGCTAACTAAAAAACTAAATATTCATGAGAATCGGTATAGATATCATGGGTGGCGATTTTGCTCCCAAGGCTACGGTCTTAGGAGCAATTTTAGCTTATAAGGATGTCCCAGCAGACTGCCGTATCGTGCTTATTGGTGATCAACAAGCGGCATTATCAATTCTTTCTGAACAAGGCATTCCTGCCGATCAGTTTGATTTTGTGCATACGGAAGAAGTAATCGAAATGGGTGAACACCCTGCTAAAGCCCTTACCCAAAAGCAGAAATCTAGTATTGCAGTAGGTTTTTACCTTTTAAAAGAAGGTAAAATTGACGCATTTGCAAGTGCAGGAAACTCAGGCGCTATGCTTGTAGGTTCTATGTTTAGTGTAAAAGCTATTCCAGGCATGAGCCGCCCAGCTATTTGCACTTATATCCCTAAAGAACATGGTGGTTTTGGTGTAATGTTAGACGTTGGAGCTAATGCTGATTGTAAACCAGAAATGCTTTTACAATTCGGTGTACTTGGTTCTATGTTTATGGAAACTGTATTCAATACTATATCTCCGAAAGTAGGTTTACTTAATATCGGAGAAGAAGCAGAAAAAGGAAGTATACTTACGCAAGCAACTTACCCTCTATTTAAAGACTCAACAGACATTAATTTTATTGGCAATATTGAAGGAAGAGATTTATTCAACGATAAAGCTGATGTTATTGTTTGTGATGGATTTACAGGAAATGTGGTATTGAAACTAGCTGAAACCTTTCACGATTTAACCATCGGACAAGGAATGAAAAGTGAGTTTTTCGACCGATTTAATTACGAAAATTACGGAGGTAGCCCAGTATTAGGAGTAAATGCTCCAGTGGTAGTGGGACACGGTATCTCTAACGATATAGCCATAAAGAACATGATACTTCTCTGCAAAGAGATGGTTCAGTCGAAATTAACTGAAAAAATTAAGGCTCGTTATAACTAATTTTTTTAAATAAAAATCTATATTTAATCCCGCAACAGTCCTGCGGGATATTTTTTTTAATACAATGAGCAATACCAAAACACTCGCAGCTATAACCGCTGTTAATGGATATGTTCCAGACTATGTGCTTACGAACGCAGAGTTAGAAAAATTAGTAGATACTACCGACGAATGGATTCAGTCTAGAACAGGTATCCAAGAACGTAGAATACTAAAAGGTGAAGGCTTAGGAACATCTGATATGGGTGCCGAAGCAGTCAAAGGACTTCTTGCAAAAAGAGGAATTGATGCTTCTGAAATCGATTTACTTATTTGCGCTACTACTACTCCAGATTACCAATTCCCAGCAACTGCAAATGTTATTACCGATAAAGTGGGTGCAAAAAATGCATTCAGTTTCGATATAAACGCAGCTTGTTCAGGATTTATATATGCCCTTAATACTGGTGCGAAATTTATCGAAGCAGGAACTTATAAAAAGATTGTAATTGTTGGTGGCGATAAAATGTCGTCGATTATCAATTACGAAGATCGTACTACTTGTATCATTTTTGGTGATGGAGCAGGTGCTGTATTATTAGAGCCTAGCAAAGATGAAAACGGTATTCAAGATGCAATTCTTAAAAGTGATGGTTCAGGCAGAATTCATTTACATCAAAAAGCTGGAGGTTCAGTAAAGCCTGCATCTCACGCAACCGTTGATGCTAAAGAACATTACGTATATCAAGAAGGTCAATCTGTATTTAAATTTGCCGTAACCAATATGGCTGATGTTTCTGCCGAGATTATGGAAAGAAACAATTTAACAGCTGACGATATTTCATGGTTAGTGCCTCATCAAGCTAATAAAAGAATTATCGACGCAACTGCAAATAGAATGGGTGTTGGGCCAGAGAAAGTAATGTTAAATATTCATCGCTATGGAAACACTACAAATGGAACTATTCCATTATGTTTGTGGGAATGGGAAAAACAATTGCACAAAGGAGATAACATTATCTTAGCTGCATTTGGTGGTGGATTTACTTGGGGCTCTGTTTATATTAAATGGGCTTATGATAGTAATGAGTAGTGAGATATTAGAAAATAAAATACTTAATTAGAAAATAAAATAAATGGATATGGATATTAAAGAAATACAAGAACTGATAAAGTTCGTCGCGAAATCTGGGGTTAGCGAAGTATCAATTGATCGCAAAGATTTTAAAATTACGATTAAGGCAGCGGGTAATGCACCAGTAGTAGTAACTGCAACAGTTCCTGCAGCAGCTCCTGTTCAACAAATTGCAGCACCAGTTGCGGCACCTGCTCCAGCAGCAGCGCCTGCAGCAGCTCCAGCGGAAGCATCAAATTTAATTACGATTAAATCTCCAATGATTGGAACTTTCTACCGTTCAGCTTCACCTGATAAACCTTCATTTGTAAATGTTGGTGATGAAATTGGAACTGGTAAAGTAGTTTGCATCATCGAGGCAATGAAATTATTCAACGAAATTGAGTCAGAAGTTTCAGGTAGAATTGTTAAAATTTTGGTTGACAATGCTAGTCCTGTAGAATACGATCAACCTTTGTTCTTAGTTGAACCAATGTAATCATCGTATTATTTTTTTAACCTTCAAATTGCACTCATGTTTAAAAAAATATTAATAGCCAATCGTGGCGAAATCGCGCTGAGAATTATCAGAACGTGTAAAGAGATGGGCATCAAAACTGTTGCTGTTTATTCAGCTGCAGATAGAGATAGTCTTCACGTACGTTTTGCTGATGAAGCCGTATGTATTGGTCCTGCACCTAGCAAAGACTCTTACTTAAGCATCCCGAATTTAATTTCTGCTGCAGAAATTACTAATGCTGATGCGATCCATCCTGGTTATGGATTCCTTTCTGAAAACGCAAAATTCTCTCAAATCTGTAGAGATTATGGTATCAAATTTATTGGAGCAACTCCCGAGCAAATCAATGGCATGGGCGATAAAGCTTCAGCAAAAGATACGATGAAAATTGCAGGTGTACCTACAATTCCTGGATCAGATGGTTTACTTTCTGATGTTAAACAAGGTATTGTAGTTGCCAACGAAATTGGATACCCAGTAATCCTGAAAGCTACTGCCGGCGGTGGTGGTAGAGGTATGCGTATCGTTTGGAAAGATGAAGATTTTGAAGCTGCATGGGACTCTGCTCGTCAAGAAGCAGGTGCTGCATTCGGCAACGATGGTATCTACCTAGAGAAATTTATTGAAGATCCTCGCCATATCGAAATTCAAGTTGTTGGTGATCAATTCGGAAAAGTTTGTCACTTATCTGAACGTGATTGCTCAATCCAACGTCGTCACCAAAAATTAGTTGAAGAATCTCCTTCTCCATTCATGACTCCAGAGTTACGTCAGAAAATGGGTGAGGCTGCAATTAAAGGAGCTCAAGCAGTAAGTTACGAAGGTGCTGGAACTATTGAGTTCTTAGTAGACAAACATCGTAATTTCTACTTCATGGAAATGAATACTCGTATCCAAGTAGAACACCCGGTTACAGAAGAGGTAATCAACTACGACTTAATTAAAGAACAAATTAAAGTGGCAGCTGGAATTCCAATTTCAGGTAAAAACTACGAGCCAACAATGCATGCCATTGAGTGCCGTATCAATGCTGAAGATCCTTGGAATAACTTCCGCCCTAGCCCAGGAAAAATTACTCATTTCCACTCACCAGGTGGTCATGGTGTTCGTGTAGATACACACGTTTACGCGGGTTATACAATTCCTTCGAATTACGACTCTATGATTGCTAAATTGATTTGCGTGGCACAAACACGCGATGAAGCAATTTGCACTATGGAGCGCGCTTTAAGTGAATTTGTGATTGAAGGTGTTAAAACCACTATCCCATTCCATTTAAAGTTAATGAAAGACCCTAATTTCAGAGCAGGGAATTTCACCACAAAATTCTTAGAAACATTCGACTTCACAGAATAATCAAAAGCGGACTTCGGTCCGCTTTTTTTGTTTAAATTTGACCTCATTATATGGCAAGTTTTTTAGATAAGTTCCGTAGCGCTACAGATCCTAATTCGGAGATGTCGTTCGTAGATCATTTGGAGTCGCTTCGTTGGCACCTAGTTCGTTCATCAGCAGTAATTATTACCCTAGCTTTAGTCGCATTCTTTTACAAAGATATTCTATTCAATACCATCATCTTCGGACCAAAACGCACCGATTTTTGGACGTATAGAATGCTTTGCAAACTTCAACAATATTATAATTTGGATGCAGGATTATGCATCGATAAAATAAACTTCACCATCATGAACAACACCATGGCTGGTCAGTTTAACTTACACCTTACCGCTTCTTTTTATGTTGGCTTTGTGCTTGGATTCCCTTATTTATTAATGGAATTATGGCAGTTCATAAAACCAGGCTTGCATAAAAAGGAAAGAAAAAATGCAAGAGGATTGATTTTCTATGGATCATTTTTATTCTTATTAGGAATATTATTTGGGTACTTCATCATTACACCGATGTCGGTAAATTTTTTAGGAAGTTATGTGATCAGCGATGAAATCGTAAATCAAATTACACTAGACTCCTATTTATCGACCGTTGCCATGTTGACATTAGCAACAGGATTAGTATTCGAATTGCCAATCATCATTTATTTCTTATCGAAAATAGGAATGATGACGCCACAATTTATGCGTAGTAATCGAAGAATATCATTCTTCATTATTATTTTAATAGCAGCCTTTATTACGCCTACACCAGATGCTCCAACATTATTGTTGGTAGCTGCACCATTATATTTCCTATTTGAAATCAGTATTTTTGTTTCTGCAAGAGTTCAAAAGAAAAAATTAATTGAAGAGAGAGAATTTTATTCAAACTAAATTATAACATCATGAAAATAGCAATCGGTGGCGACCATGCCGGATTTGAATATAAACAACTATTAATCCCAATGCTTGAAGCAATGGGACATACCGTGAAAGACTTCGGTCCGTATACTGCGGATTCTGTAGATTACCCTGATTTCGTACATCCTTTGGCTACGGCTATTCAAGCGAATGAACATGATCTAGGAATTTTAATTTGTGGTAGCGCAAATGGTGTGGCTATAACAGCGAATAAACACAAGGATATTCGTGCAGCAATTTGCTGGGATGTGCCTTTGGCTTCTCTTGCTCGCCAACATAATAACGCAAACATTGTTTGTATTCCAGCGCGTTTCACTACACCTGAACAAGCTAAAGAAATTACAAGTACATTTATCAATACAGCTTTTGAAGGCGGTCGCCATGCGAACCGTGTCGATAAAATAAATTGCTAATTATGAAAAAATACACCCTCCTCTTCGCATGCTCATTTTTGTTGAAAATTGGGTTTGCTCAAAATTTCGAACAAGCAATGCCTTATTTAAAAAGCATTGATACGAAAGATTTATACAAACACTTAAGCATATTAGCGTCCGACGAATACGAAGGCAGAGAGACAGGGAAAGAAGGTCAGCGTAAGGCATCAGCCTATATTCAAAATGAATTCCAAAAACTTGGATTAATACCTCCGAGTTCTGCAGGCTACAAGCAAGACATCGCCTTAGTTCAAAAAGTACTTGCAAGTAGAAAATTAATTCTGAACCAACGCGAAATGCAAATCGGTGAAGATTTTACCGTAGCAAAAGATAGATTGAGCATAGAGCTTTTAAGCAACTCGATTGTATTCGTTGGCTATGGTATTAACGAAGAAAGCTATAATTCATTTAAAGATATTGATGTTGCAAATAAAGTAGTTGTTGTATTAAGTGGTGAACCAAAAGTAGATGGAAATTATTTCATCAAAACGGATGGTACAAAATCGAAATGGTCTGATAAAAAATTCAAAATCGAAGCGCTTCGCAAAATGAATCCTTCTTTGATTATTTACATCGATCAGGATTATGATAAGTATAAAATATTCTACAAACATCAATTAGAAAATAGTTCGTTAACACTTGCATACAAAAACAAGAACTCTACGGATATCCCTGTAATTACTGCAGGTTCGGATGTTGCTGATGAACTATTAGCTCCGAATAAGAAATCGTACAACAAGGTAATTTCAAAATTAAACAAAAGCAAAAAACCAAACTTTAGCATAACACTAAAAAGCACTATCAATGTAAACATCAGTTTTATTGAACAACAAGTTAGTTCTGATAATGTGCTTGGTATGATTCCAGGAAGTAGCATTACGGATGAGTATTTATTTGTTACTGCACATTACGATCATATCGGTGTAACAGATGGAAAAGTTTTTAATGGAGCAGATGATGATGGTTCAGGAACAGTCTCTTTAATCGAGATTGCGCAAGCATTTATGGATGCTAAAAAAGCAGGACATTCACCAAAAAGAAATATCATTTTCATGGCTGTTTCTGGTGAAGAAAAAGGTTTGCTAGGATCCTTATATTATACAGATCATCCGGTAGTCCCTTTAGATAAAACGGTTGCCGATTTGAATATTGATATGGTTGGTAGAATTGATGATGCTCATAAAAATGATACAAACTATGTATATGTAATTGGTTCTGATAAATTAAGTTCTGAATTGCATGAAATTAATGTTCGTGCAGGTGAAGAAGCCGACATTAATTTAGATTATAAATACAACGACCCTAATGATCCGAATATGTTTTACTACAGATCTGATCATTACAACTTCGCGAAAAACAATATCCCAATTATTTTCTTTTTCAATGGTGTACACGAAGATTACCATAAAGAAGGTGATGAGGTTAGTAAAATTACATTCCCTATGTTAGCTAAGCGTGCACAATTAGTGTTTTTAACTGCTTGGGAAGTAGCGAACAGAGATAAACGTGTGGTGGTAGATAAGAAAAATGATTTCCCAGAACGTAATCGTGATAAATAATAATGACATCCATTGCCGATAAGTTTTTAGATAAGAGTGCCACAAAAGCCTTCGATGTAGAGCATCGTAGGAAAATCAATTTCAATATATCGAAGTATAACACTTCGGTAGATAAAGGCTTATTGCAATTCGAAAACTTAGAATACGCTCGTAAAAAAGCTAACGCTACGAAGTGGAAAGTTATGGAAAATCTTGATCGCTATTTATTAGAGTTCGAGAGTAATTTCATGCGCAAGGGAGGAAAAGTAATTTGGGCAAACGATACTAAAGAAGCTCAAAAAGAAATTCTAAAAATAATGAAGCAAGCAAATGCGAAGATGATTGTAAAATCTAAATCGATGGCTTGTGAAGAAATAGAGTTAAATGAATTTTTAGAAAAAAATCATATTGAATCTATTGAAACAGACTTAGGTGAATACATCGTGCAATTACTTGGGCAAAAGCCTTATCATATTGTTACGCCTGCTATGCATTTATCGAAAGAAGATATTGCAAAGTTATTTCACGAAAAGTTCGGAACACCAATAGACGCTACTCCTACAGAGCTTACATTAAAAGCAAGAGAATTACTTAGAGAAAAATATTTACGTGCAGATGTTGGCATTTCTGGCGCTAATTATCTAGTGGCTGATACAGGAAGTATTGCCATTACAGAGAACGAAGGCAATGCTAGATTAACCACTTGCTTCCCGAAAATACATATTGCTTTAGTTGGTATTGAAAAAGTTATTCCATCAATAAACGATTTGAATTTATTTTGGCCTTTACTTTCTACTCGAGGTACAGGACAAAATTTAACAGTATACAACACACTTCTAAACGGACCAAAACAAATTCACGAAACGGATGGACCAGAAGAGATGTATGTGATTCTTTTAGATAATGGCAGAAGTAATCTCCTAGCTCAAAAGGATCAACGTCAGGCATTGTATTGCATTCGTTGTGGTGCTTGTTTAAATGCTTGTCCGGTTTATAAGAACATCGGCGGACATACATACGACACTACTTATTCCGGACCAATTGGAAGTATTATTACACCGCATTTAAAAGGCATGGAAGAGTTTAAGCATTTAAGCTATGCTTCTAGCTTATGTGGCAATTGTTCTGAAGTATGCCCTGTTAAAATTGATATTCACAAAGTATTATTATACAATAGAAGAGATGCCGTTGACCATGGCCATACTACTAAAGCAGAATCTTTTGGATGGATGATGTGGAAACGAAGTATGGTTAGCAGAAAACTAACCGATATGATTGGGGGGCAATGGAAAAATAAGTTTATGAAAATGTTCTTCAAAGGATCATGGGGTAAGCGTAGAGAGCTCCCAAGTTTCGAACAAAAATCCTTTAGTCAACAATGGAAAGAAAAACATAATGCCAAGTAATCACTTGGCATTTTTGCTTTTTTTCTTACGAGCTTTTACCGCTTCGTGTAAAATAAATTCTATTTGTCCGTTCACACTTCTAAACTCCTCTGCAGCCCATCGCTCGAGTTCCTTCATCATTTCCTGACTCACCCTCAGTGCAAATGCTTTTTTTTCAGACATGATATTTTAATATATACTTCCAGTATTTACAACCGGGCTAACCGATTTTTCAGCACATAATACCACTAACAAATTGCTAACCATTGCTGCTTTACGTTCATCATCTAAGTCAACAATATTACGTTCTGATAATTTCTCTAAAGCCATTTCTACCATACCTACTGCACCTTCTACAATAGTTTTACGAGCAGCAACAACTGCTTGTGCTTGTTGACGTTGAAGCATTGCTCCAGCAATTTCAGCTGAGTAAGCTAAGTGTGAAATTCTTGCTTCTAAAATTTGAATTCCAGCTCTACTTAAACGCTCGTTCAATTCGTCTTCTAATTTCTCATTTACAATTTGAGTTCCAGCACGAAGTGTAATGCTCGATTCTTCATCTTCGAAATGATCATAAGGATACGCACCTGCTAAACTTCTTACCGCAGCTTCCGATTGCACCGCAACGAATTGAAAATAATTATCTACTTCGAATACTGCTCTCGCTGTATCTTTCACTTGCCATACAATTACTGCAGCAATTTCAATTGGGTTACCTACCTTATCGTTTACTTTAATTGGAGAACCATTTAAGTTCATCGCTCTTAAAGAAACTTTTCTTTTTGTAAAGAAAGGATTCATCCACAAGAAACCATTTTCTTTTACAGTTCCTTTGTACACACCAAATAAGGTGATCACTAAACCTTCGTTTGGATTAACAACCGAAAACCCTGGTAAAATAAAAAATGCAACAACCGCGCAAAGGATTGCCAAGGGAATAATTTGATTCACTCCAGCAAAAACTGCTAAGCCAACTAGAACAAAGAAAAGCAAGAGAATACTATATCCCGACATTGCTTTTGTAATTTTTTCTGATTCCATATATAAATTTAATTTAATATCATTTTGATATCACAATATTCGAGAGAAAGTTTGGGATTTGCAAGGGTGGATTGTAACATTTTTATGGATATGAGACACAGGATATAAGACACAAGACAAGACCGTATATTAAGCATTTGCACTTTTACATAGTACATAGTACCTTGTACATAATTCATAATCCATAATTCATAATTCAATATGAACATTACACCCAAACTACCTGCCATTGGCGATACTATATTCACAAGCATGAGTGCATTAGCTAATCAGTATAATGCCATTAATCTTGGTCAGGGTTTCCCAGATTTCCCAATGAGCGAAGAGTTAACAGAGCTTGTTAATAAAGCCATGAAAGATGGATTCAATCAATACACACATTCCAACGGGTATCCTGTACTTAGAAATAATATTGCTGAAAAAGTGAATTCTCTTTATCAAAACAATATTAACCCAGATACTGAAATTACACTTACCCCAGGAGCTACATATGCTATCTATACTGCGCTTACGACTATTCTTCAGGTAAACGACGAGGTTATCGTATTCGAACCCGCGTACGATTGCTATCATCCTGCTATAGCTTTAAATAGCGCTAAATCGGTAATCATCGAATTACAAGCCCCAACTTTTTCTATTCCTTGGGATGAAGTAAAAGAAAAGATTAACGACAAAACAAAAGCGATCATCATCAATACTCCACATAACCCAACTGGCTATGTTTGGACAAGCACTGACATGTTGATGCTTCAAGAATGTACACGTGATAAAAATATTTTCATTATCAGCGATGAGGTTTATGAGCATTTAATTTTTGAGGATAAAAAACACGAAAGTGTATTGAAATATCCTGAGTTGTACGAGAAAAGTTTTGTTTGTTTTTCTTTCGGAAAAACTTACCATTGCACAGGTTGGAAATTAGGATATGTTATTGCACCACCTAGTATAAGTAAAGAGTTTCGAAGCATACATCAATACAATGCTTTCTGTTCCGATACACCAAAGCAAGTGGGCATTGCCGAATATATCAAAAATCAACAAGCATATTTACAACTAGGTAAATCTATTCAAGCAAAACGCGATTACTTCGCTAATCTAATGTCTAACACTCTATTCGTAAGAATACCCTCTTATGGAAGTTATTTCGAATGTTATTCCTTTAAAAATATCTCGAAAGAATCCGATAAAGATTTCGCCATTCGCTTAGTAAAAGAATATGGCGTGGCAGGAATCCCTGTTTCCGCATTTTACAAAAGTGGCAAAGATGAAAGCCTTATTCGATTCTGTTTTGCGAAGAAAGAGGAAACACTCGAAGCAGCCGCTGGTCAATTAGCCAATGTGTCAATGTGATAATGTGCCAATGATTGTTCGCGAAAAAACACGACATTTGCCCAACAATTAATTGGCACATTGGCTTATTGTCTCATTGGCAAATTTAGATATGAAATACTCAAATACTCGCAACCACTCAAAAGAAACCCTACTAAACCTTTACCATAACCTGGTAAAGCCTCGTATGATCGAGGAAAAAATGTTGATTTTACTTCGTCAGGGGAAAATTGGCAAATGGTTTTCGGGTATAGGTCAGGAATCAATTTCAGTAGGTACTGCATTAGCCATGCATTCCGATGAATATATTTTACCAATGCACAGAAACCTTGGAGTATTTACTTCTCGTGAGGTTCCATTGGCTCGATTATTAGCGCAGTTTCAAGGAAAAATGTCGGGATTCACAAAAGGTCGCGATCGTTCTTTCCACTTCGGTACTCAAGAATATAAAATTGTGGGGATGATCTCTCATTTAGGCCCACAACTTTCTTTAGCGGATGGAATTGCTTTAGCTCATAAATTAAAAAAAGAAGAAAAATCAACATTGGTATTTACCGGCGATGGCGCTACTAGTCAAGGTGATTTCCATGAAGCATTAAATACTGCGGCAGTTTGGAACTTGCCAGTGATTTTTGTGATTGAAAATAATGGTTACGGATTATCAACTCCAGTGTCGGAACAATACAAATGCGAACGTTTAGCTGATCGTGGAATTGGTTATGGAATGGAATCGGTACAAATTGATGGGAACAATATTCTTGAAGTATACGATACTATGTTGAAATACACGGAAGATATCCGCAAGAATCCTCGTCCGATTTTAATAGAATGCATGACCTTCCGTATGCGCGGACATGAAGAAGCATCGGGCACTAAATATGTTCCTAAAGAATTATTTGAAATTTGGGGACAAAAAGACCCAGTAGAAAATTTCGAAAATTATTTAGTGGAACAAGGTATTATTGATGAAGAGTATGGGACTTCTTATCGTTTCAAATTGAAAAAAGAAATTGATGAAGCGATAGAAATAGCATTTGGCGAAGATGATATCGTTCCGAATACAGCAGAGGAATTAAGCGACATGTACGCTCCGTATGAATACAAAGAAATTCTGCCGGTTAATCAACATAAAACAGAAAAAAGATATTTAGATGCTATAAGCGATGCACTACGCCAAGGAATGCAACGTCATTCTAATTTTGTTTTAATGGGGCAAGATATTGCTGAGTATGGAGGTGCATTTAAAATTACACAAGGATTTGTTGAAGAGTTTGGAAAAGAGCGAGTGCGCAATACTCCACTTTGTGAATCTGCAATTGTTGGTGCTGCCTTAGGCTTATCCATCAACGGTTATAAAGGGATGATGGAAATGCAATTTGCAGATTTCGTTACCGAAGGATTTAATCAAATTATAAACAACCTAGCAAAAACACATTACCGTTGGGGGCAAAACGCCGATGTTATTGTACGTATGCCTACAGGCGCAGGTACTGGTGCAGGACCATTCCATTCTCAAAGTAATGAAGCATGGTTTACAAAAACACCAGGACTAAAAGTTGTTTACCCTGCATTCCCTTCGGATGCAAAAGGATTATTAGCGGCAGCAATTGAAGATCCAAATCCGGTAATGTATTTCGAACATAAATTTTTATACAGAGGAATTTCTGAAGAAATTTTTGATGATTATTATACCACTGAAATTGGTAAAGCAAAAATGCTGAAAGAAGGAACGCAGGCAAGTATTATTACATACGGACTAGGTGTGCATTGGGCATTAGAATATGCGAATGCTAATCCAAACTTATCATTAGAAATAATCGATTTACGTACACTTCAACCATGGGATAGAGAAACGGTAGAAGCTAGTGTTAGAAAAACAGGTAGAGCATTCATCTTACACGAAGACACTTTAACGAACGGTTTCGGAGCAGAGTTATCGGCACATATTGCAGAGCATTGTTTCCAATACTTAGACGCCCCCGTAGTTCGTTGCGCAAGCTTAGATACGGCTATCCCGATGAGCAAAGAATTAGAAGATAATTTCCTAGCTAAATCAAGATTAGCAGAAAAGTTACAAGCACTTTTAAACTATTAATAAAGTACATTGTATTATGTACTAAGTACTATGTAAAAATTACTTAATACAAAATACACAATACATAGTACTATTTACATTTTACATTTATGTTAAAATTCGCTTACATCCTCCTCGCATCCATCGCAACAATTATTGTTGTAACGATGCTATTTATGCAACAAGCTAGCTTTGGTAAAAATCCAAGTGGTGCACGATTAGAAAGAATTAAAAAATCGAAGAACTATCGTGATGGTGCATTTCAAAATATTCATAATACACCAAACTTTGGAGAAGGATATAATTTCTGGAAAATATTGAAAATGTATTTCAGTAAAGGTCCTACATCACCTGATAAAATTATCCCTTCGAAAAAATTACATTTCGATAATAATGATGACCATAAAACAAGAATCACTTGGTTAGGACATTCTACATATATTCTTCAAGTTGATGGGAAAACAATTCTTGTTGATCCAATTATCATTGGAAATATTTCGCCAGTTAGTTTCTTCGGGAAGCCCTATCCTATTGAGCATCCATACACGATAGATGATTTACCAAGTGTAGATTATGTATTAATTACGCATGATCATTACGACCATTTATCATACAAAACTGTTGTAGCATTAAAGGATAAAGTAAAACATTTCTATACTTCATTAGGTGTTGGTTCTCATTTAGAATATTGGGGAATTCCTGCTGAAAAAATCACAGAATTGGATTGGGACGAAAGTGCGAACATCGCAGATAGTATGAAAATTACGGCACAACCAGCTCGTCATTTTTCAGGAAGAGGATTTACTAGAAATCAAACCTTGTGGTCGTCGTTTGTTTTGAAAACTAAAGACAAAAACATCTACTTAGGTGGAGATAGCGGATATGATGACCACTTCAAAAAAATTGGAGAAACATACGGACCATTTGATATTGCAATTTTAGAATGCGGTCAATACAACCCGGCTTGGGGATATATTCATATGCTACCTGAAGAAGTTGCAACTGCTGCAAAAGACTTAAATACTAAAGTTCTTTTACCAGTACATTGGGCTAAATATACCTTGGCATTGCATCCATGGAACGAACCCATTAAAAGGGTTACCGCTGCTGCAGATAAGCTAAATATTTCTATCACAACGCCATTAATCGGCGAAACGGTGGTGTTGGATAGTATATTGCCGAATAGCACTTGGTACTTGAACTAGTCCTTAGTTGTTAGTAATTAGTCATTAGAAGTAAAATGTATTACGTAATTTAATTCATTGTACATCGTACATTTTACAAATTCTCACTACTCATTACTCACTACTCAATACTATTTTTCTTATTTTTAAGAAAAATAGTCAGTATGAAACGCCCACTTACTCTCTTCGCACTGCTTTTGCTGTGCAGTTCTATATTTGCGCAAACTCCAACATGGAATTCTGGAGTAGGGCAATTAATCTATAATAGCTGTGCAAATTGCCATCACGAAGGTGGAATTGGGCCATTCAGTTTAATGAGTTATGATGATGCTGTTTCATATGCATCATCAATAAAATATCATACTACAGATAGGCACATGCCGCCTTGGAAAGCAGATCCATCGTATTCACATTTCATTGGAGAGCGTAGGCTTTCTGATGATCAAGTAAAAATGATTTCGGATTGGGTAGATGCAGGAACACCATTGGGAACAGGTGTTTCACCCGTACCTCCAAGTATAAACAATGGAGCACAAATCAACAGAATAGATCAATCTTCAAAATCACCTAATTATACTGTTCAAAAAACGACTGATGATTATAGAACATTTGTAATGCCTACTACGCATACTTCTTTAAAATATATTAATGCTGTGGAGTTCATCCCAAGTAATGCGGGCATTGTTCATCATATCATTTTATATCACGATCCAAGTACTTATTCAAGAAATTTAGATAGCCTTGATCCAGGTCCGGGTTATGCTAGTAATGGCACTGGAGCAGAAAGCCCGAATGCAAAACTTATAGGTTTATGGACACCTGGAGCTGGTATATTTTACTTACCAGACAACATGGGCTACGAACTTCCGGTAGGAACTGATTTAGTAATGGAAATACATTACGCCCCAAATAGCAATGCAAAATCCGACAGCACAACCATCAATTTTAAATATACTTCTACTAGTCCAGTACGTGTGGTAAAAATGGATATGCCACTATACCATTATCCACCAATTTTACAGCAACCAGCATTGCAGATTTCTGCGAATACTGTTGCTACATTTAATCAAAGAGCAATTAGTAGTAATTCATTAGACTTATCAGTTATCGGTATTTTCCCACACATGCATTTAATCGGGAAATCGTATACCATATTTGCAAAAAAAGGAACAGACACCACTAATTTAATTCGCATTCCAGATTGGGATTTCCATTGGCAAGGATTTTATACTTTTCAGAAGTTAATTAAGATTTCAAAGCAATCGCTAATTCTTGCAACTGGAGTATATGACAATACAGCAAACAATCCTCATAATCCAAGTAATCCTCCAATAGATGTTTCAGCAGGAGAAAACACGAAAGATGAAATGATGGTAACATTTATTGCTTATACAACTTATCAGGCAGGAGATGAAAATATCATTTTAGATAGCACACTAATTACAAATGGTGTAGAGGAAAATAGAAAATCGAGAATAGTTATTTACCCGAATCCTGCAGACGATAAAATTCAAATTTCATCAGAGAAAGAAGTGGAATCGGTAAAAATTCATCAGCTCGACGGACGATTAATCTCAGAACACTATAACAGTTCAGATATAGATATATCAAGCCTTTCCGAAGGAATGTATTTCTTGGAAATTAAGATTGAGGGGAAGGTTTATTTTGAAAAAATAATAGTTAGAAATTCTAAAATCTAAAATCTAATTCTGATAGCTATCGGGATTAAATTCTAAGTAATATGAACTAGCTACTAACTACTAGCTACTGATAACTATACTAAAATCTAAATTCTAGTTTTAATTACATTTTTAAACTAACAAGATAACACCAAACAATAATCACAAAAATCGTAGTCAAAATAAAAATTTTACTCAGTCTGTTTGCAAATATTTTCGCACTTTTTACTTGTCTTGAATCCTCTTCATATATTTCCCAGAAAAAAGTGAAAATTAGAAGAATCATTGGTGGCCAATCCGACTTGAATCCAGACATATCTATGTCAGGGTCTCCGTCGAATGCAATTTGATTTACTATAACTCTAAGAATTAACAATAGAAGCCAAAAATAGTATAATATTGATTGGTACTCATTAATAAAACTATTCATAATTAATTAGATACAAACAAGCACTTATAAAAATAGAAGTATGTAATAAGTATCGAGTTGTGTGCATTTTACCCGATACTCGATACCCACTACTCACTACTATTTAAGAGACAGCCAATCCGCTACAATATTACAACCTTCCTCCAACATGAAATCGTAAGGTTTTTCACCTTTAGGTTTTACTTCACCTTTTTTCAATGGTGTTAATCCTCTAGCAAGTCGGCGTTCGTTTTCTCTATCTAAATTTTTCTGATCATTCTCGTCGCGCTCTTTCTTCATCTTTTCTTCATTTAAAGAAACAGGCTTTTCGATTTCGCGCTCTTTGAATTGTTTAATATCTTCTAGCATATAAGCGTACTCTTTGCTAGTTTTCATTCTCTTCTCGTGCTTATCTGTTAGTTTAGAAACTGTAGTTCCTAAAGATGCAATCGGCTTATAGTTCGATTTTTTAATTTCATCCCATGGCAATGCAGATTTCTCTGCGCTCTCACCATATTTATCCGCTGGATAAATCATAGGAAAATTAATATCAGGTGTTACTCCTTTATTCTGAGTACTACTTCCATTGATTCTATAAAACTTCGCTACTGTTAAATTTATTTGTCCGTATGTATTTTCTTTCCCAACAATTTTATTACTAGTATTCGAAATTACTTGATCTAAATCGATAGCATTTTGAACTGTTCCTTTACCGAAACTCTGAGTACCGATGATAATCCCTCTACCATAATCTTGAATTGCTCCTGCAAAGATTTCTGAAGCTGAAGCGCTGAATCTATCTATCATTACAGCCATCGGACCTTCCCAAGATATTTCAGAATTCTCATCTTCACCAACATCAACTTTATTTCTAGTATCACGAACTTGAACTACAGGTCCAGATTTAATAAACAAACCAGTTAAATCGATAGCTTCCACTAATGATCCACCACCATTGCTTCTTAAATCAATTACAACCGCATCAACACCTTCAACTTTCATAGAATCCAAAATCAATTTCACATCGCGAGTAGTCGACTTGTAATTTTTATCTCCAGATTGGTATGCTTTGAAATCGATATAGAAAGCAGGAATATCAATCACACCCACTTTATATGTTTTACCATTTTGCTTTACTGTTTTCACTTCACGTTTAGCAGATTGATCTTGAAGAATAATTTTCTCACGAACCAATTCTATAATTTTCGGACTTGCAACATCTTGTCCTTTCGAAACAACTTTCAAACGAACCATTGTTCCTTTCGCACCACGAATTAATTGAATCGCATTGTCTAATCTCCATCCAACAATATCTGTAAACTCACCATCTTTCCCTTGAGCAACCGCAATAAATTTATCATCCACACTTACTAATCCACTTTTATCTGCAGGGCCACCTGGTGTAATCGCATTAACCGTTACGAAATCATTATCCATACGTAGTGTTGCTCCAATACCTTCTAAAGAACGCGACATATCAATATTGAAATTCGCAGCATTGCTCGGGTTGAAATAGTTTGTATGTGGGTCAACAGATTCTGTATACGACGACATTAATGCTTGGAAAGCATCGTAGCTATTAACTTTATCAGCCTGAGAAATTAAATTCTGATAGCGTTTCTTTAAAGTCTCTTTACTTTTCGCTTCATCAGAACCTGCTAATTTTAAATTCAATAAATCATAACGAAGTCTTTTTGTCCAATAGACATCTGATTCTGTTTGGTCTTTAAACCAACTTGCATTTTCTCTATCAAAAATTATACTTTCATCATTCGTAAATTCAAATTTCTCTGTTTCTAATTTTGATAAAATAAAATTCATTCTATTAATATAGCGATCCATATAAATGTTGAACATTGTATAAGGTTGCACTAAATTTCCATCCAATAAAAAATCATCGTAATTATTTCTATCCGATTTGAAACGATTTACTTCATCTTCATAAAAATATATTTTACTTGCATCAATGCTTTTCAAATAAGCATCATAAACCACTTGAGATAAAGAATCGTTTAATGGAACTTTTTTGTAATTATAGGTTGAAACTAAACCAACCAACTGCCTGCATACTTCAATTTGTTTTTCGTCAGGTGCAATTTCTTTCTTCCCATCATTCGCACAGAATGAAAATGCTGTTGCCGTAGTAGCGATCAACAATAAAGTCCCAAAGCCAATTTTCATGATATTCTTAATCATATTATTATTTATGTATTCAATTAACAAGTATAATAAAGATTTGGTGTAAATAGATTGTAATAATTTTAATATATAGAATAATAAGTATTTTTGTGAATGCAGAATTTCCCAGAGGATTTTAAGTCACAGTTGCAAGCAGATTTAGGCGATGAATCTAAGTCACTTTTAAGCGCTCTAGAAACAGAAAGTCCAACATCGATACGCTATAACCCTAAAAAGCAGACTACCCCTTTATTCGAGGCTAAATCTCATATTCCTTGGGCTGAAAATGGTATAATCTTAAAAGAAAGGCCATCCTTTACATTCGACCCTTATTTTCATGCTGGGCATTATTATGTACAAGAAGCCTCTTCTATGTTTTTAGAAGAAGTACTAAAGCAATGTGTCGATTTAAATGATTCGCTTCGAGTGTTGGATTTATGTGCAGCTCCTGGTGGGAAAAGCACTCATTTGAGTTCATTAATATCATCAGATAGTATTCTTATTAGCAACGAAGTGATTTCTGCTAGAGCTTCTATTCTTGTAGAAAATCTAACTCGTTGGGGAAACGCAAATGTGGTGGTTACGAATAATGATCCTGAACATTTTTCAGCATTAGAATCTTGCATGGATGTAGTAGTTATAGATGCTCCATGTTCGGGAGAAGGAATGTTCAGAAAAGATAGAGATGCTATTCAAGAATGGAGTTTAAATAATGTAAATATTTGTAGTGCTCGTCAAAAAAGAATTCTTCATAAAGCTTCAGAATTATTAAGAACAGATGGGATTATCGTTTACAGTACTTGTACATTCAATACTAAAGAAGATGTGGATCCAATAATAAGTTTATTGGAAGAAGGCGGATGGGAGTCGGTTAAAATCGATATAAGCAATTTCCCTGGTGTGAAAGAACGTATAGTGGATGGAAGTCAATCGTTATATGGTTATCATTTTTATCCTCACCTAATAGAAGGGGAAGGATTTTACATATCAGTTTTGCGAAAAACGAATGAAGACGAAAGGTCATGGCCAAAAGTGATGAAGAATGTAAATTTTGCTGACAAAAAAACGAAGGCTGTTCTTTCAAAATATATGGATGGAAATGAATTTGATTTCTTACAGCATAACCAACAATCATTGGCATTCCCGATTGCCCTTCATAAAGAAATGTTAGGATTATTAAACACTTCACTTAGAATTAAAAAATTCGGAATTGATATGGGGCAAGTGATTCGCGAAGAGTTAATACCTGAGCATGCTTTAGCGATCGCAAATATTCCTCATCTTCAATTTGAAGAAATACATTTAAGCAAAGAGGATGCAATTCAATATTTACAGAAAAAAGATTTCAATATAAATACAACAGCTAAAGGATGGTATTTAATAAAATACGAACATGCCTATTTAGGTTTCGCCAAACTTATGGGAAATAGAATGAATAACGCATATCCAAAAGAATGGAGAATTCGTTCTGAGCAGAAATTATAATAAGCCTTCGATAATATTCTCTACAGAAATATTCTCTGCTTCGGCCTTATAGTTTCTTACAATTCTATGGCGAAGTATAGGTAAAGCAACAGCCTTCACATCTTCAATGTCTGGAGAATATTTACCATGAATAGCAGCATGGCATTTAGCTCCAAGAATTAAATATTGAGAAGCTCTCGGGCCAGCACCCCAACTTAAATAATCGTTTACCGCTTTTGTTGCTTCAGTTCTACCTGGGCGAGTTTTCGCACTTAATCGAACAGCATATTCTAATACAGTGTCTGTTACTGGTAAATCGCGAATAATTTTTTGGAAGTAGATGATTTGTTCTTGATTCAGAATTTTCTTTAACTCAATTTTTCTATTTGCTGTAGTGTTTTTCACGATTTGAATTTCATCAGCGATTGATGGATAATCCAACATCACATTAAACATAAAACGATCTAACTGAGCTTCAGGCAAAGGATAGGTTCCTTCTTGTTCAATTGGATTTTGTGTAGCTAATACAAAAAATGGTTTTGGTAATTCATGATGAACACCTGCAGCTGTTACTGCTTTTTCTTGCATCGCTTCTAATAAAGCAGCTTGAGTTTTTGGAGGAGTTCGGTTGATCTCATCAGCCAAAATAATATTAGAAAAAATCGGACCAGGTATAAATTTAAAATGACGATGCTCGTCTAGAATCTCCGCACCTGTGATATCTGAAGGCATTAAGTCTGGTGTGAATTGAATTCTATTGCTAGTTAAATCTAAAACATTACCAACAGTTTGAACTAATAAAGTTTTTGCCAAACCAGGCACACCAACTAATAAACAATGTCCGTTACTAAATATCGAGATTAATACTGATTCGACAATATCATCTTGCCCAACGATAACATTGGCAATTTCATTTTTAATTTCTTTATATACTGATGCTAATGCATCTATTGCTTCTACTTCCGACTTGTACATAATATATTATTTTGCACGTTTAGCACTTTCGTTTATCCAAGGTTGTAATTTTTCGCATGAAGAAAATTCTTCATTGATACGAATATATGTTTGAGTTCTTTTTTTACTGAACCACTTTTCAACTTCTTTGTTTTGTTTACTTGTTAAAGCAGCTTGTTGAATTTTGATATAATCATCTGTTAAGTTTGCTTTGTGAGGTTCTGTTTTAGCAATAAATTTCACCAATCTATATGCTTGCTCTCCTGCTTGAGTTTTATATGCCGTAGGCATAGAAACATCACCAACTTTCATATTGTCTATTTGAAAAAAGATTGATGGATCTAATTGGTCGGTTGGTATTTTAGTACTTCCATCTTGTGGATTTAACATCATACCACCACTATGTTTTGTAGATTCATCGTCCGAGAATTTCATGGCAGCATCAGCAAAAGTCATTTGATTGGTTGATATCAAATTATAAACACTATCTAACTCATGCTTAGCAGCCAACATATCTGCATAATCATAATTCACTTTTATCAAAATATGACGAACATTTACTTGTTCTCCTCTTCGTTCTATTAATTGAACAATATGAAAACCGAATTCAGTTTCAACAACTGCAGATAATTCTCCTGGTCTTAATTTAAAAGCTACCGCCTCGAATGCTTTTACTAATTCTCCTCTACCCACGAAACCAAGTTCACCACCACTTTTTGCAGATCCATCTTGAGAATATAAAATTGCAAGCGTTGCAAAATCTTCTCCATTGGCAACTCTTACGCGCAATGCTTCTAGTTTATCTTTAGCTTCTTGTTTAGCTTTCGCACTAATTTTGGGTTTTTTCGTAATTACACCAACTTGAACTTCTTTATTAAAGAACGGTAAACTGTCTCTAGGAATTTCTTCATAGAACTTTTTAATTTCGTTCGGAGTGACAGTTATTTTACGAGTAATTTCTTGCTGCATGTTTTGCGCCATAATTACAGCACGCACATCTTCTCTCAATTCATCTTTAAATTCTAAAATAGATTTACCAATAAATTGTTCAAGCTTATCTTGTGAACCAATTTGCGAAATGAAATATTTTACTCTTCGATTTAATTCATCTTCTACTTGTTGCTCTGAAATTTCCAAACTGTCTACTTTTGCTTGGTTTTGCAGCATCTTCTGAGATAGTAATGATTCTAATATTTGACATTTTAAATCACCATTATCTTTTGCACCTTGGGCAAGGTATTGAGCATACTGACCATCTACATCCGAATTTAGTATGATATTCTCACCAAGAATAGCAACAATTTTGTCGGCATTTTTGGGTTGAGCTGAAGCAAAGCTAACAGCTGTAAAGGCCAATACTATTAAAAATAACTTTTTCAACATTCTAATTTTCTTTATACCATTCTATATCTTCACCATCGCGTGCATTTTGGTACACTTGATTTTCCATTTTATCTATCAATTCGATTTTACGTTTATTGATGATAATGTTTTTAATATTTTCAATTTCAAATTCTAAAGGCGATAAGTCTTCTTTGTACATAAAGTCCTTCACCTTTACAAGATAAACGAAATCTTTGTCACTAAAGTTTATGTAATTGTTTTTTTGCAAGATACTCGACTCCGAGAATCTATCCAAAGGAATAATCATCGACAATTCATCTAAGTACAACCAAGAAGTATCTGATAGGCTATAATTTGAAGAGAATTGCATACAATAGGTCTCTAACTCATTTCTATCTTTAGATTTCGAGGAATTAAACCATCGAATAGCCATTTCAATTCTATGAGCATTCTTTGGAATTTTAGCGTATGTAGCTTTTATAATGCTTTTCTTCAGCTCGAAATTATCTTTGTTCTCTTCGTAGTATTTTTTAATCTGGGCATTGCTTACAGTTGTATCTAAATTTTGAGCGATAAGCTGTTGCTCATAAGAATATATAATCAACGACTGTCTGTAAGTCTCCAATTGCTTCTCTAAGGCATCTTTATCAAGATCAACATTATCTGTTGCTTGCTTTAATATAACTGTTTGACGAATCCAATTTTCAATATAAGATTGCACTAAAAGCACACTATCTGCAGAACTAGTTCCTTTAGGCACAATGCCTTCCAAATCTGATGGATATAAGTACTCGCTATTTACACGTGCAACAGGCTTCTCTTTACTACTGAAAGTTTTTTGAAGAAACTGACAAGAAGTAAACAAAACTGAAACTAGAACTATGTATATCGCTTTATTCATCGAAAAAGAAGGGCTCCGAAGAGCCCTGAAATTTATTTTGCAATTAATGTTTTAAACACATTTTCATTTACACTAACAGTGTATTTCTTACGAAGAGTATCTAACCAAACTTTTTCCAAGTAGTTTTGATATTCTGCTGTTGCCGCACCACGAACTTCTGATAATAATTTTGGTTGACTAGGAATTTTCTCTTTCACAACTACGAATACAATTGTATTGTTGATTGCCATATTTTTTGTAGTTCCTTTTTTCCATTCGATATCATCTATTACATGACTATCTCCACGTTCGAATTTATCCGACTTGATAGTTAAGTTTAATGGATTGTCTTTATTTACTCTTCTCAATAATGAATCTTGAGAAATCTTTTTGTTTTTCAAAAGACTCTTAACTGTTTTTGCAGTTTCTTCATTTGAACAAGTATAGATACTTGCATTCAAACGATCAGGCCACATGTATTTAGACTGATTTGTTTTGAAGTAGTTTTCTAATCCTGCTGAATCTTTCACAGCTGCCGACCATACTTTTTGGTCAGTAAGTTCGAACAGTAAAATACCATCACGATATTCTTCCATCAAAGATTTGAACTCTGGATATTTAGCATCTAATTTAGTCTCTTCATAATCCATCAACGTTTTATTTGTATAATTTTCATATAAATCGTTTTTAGCTTTCGTAGCCGACTCTTTAGATACAGTAGTAATGTTTGATTCTATATAAGCGGCAAAATCAGCCACAGTGTATTTTTTATCTTGAATAGTAAACAACACATCAACAGGATTTTTAGCCATTGATTTTTTAAAAGTACTTTTTACAATTGCTGAATCAATAGTTGCATAAAAAGTTGTTAAGGCTTTTTTATTCTCTGTAAACTGATAATTCTTTTTCAATTTAGCGATGAAAGAAACTTTGTTTAAATCTGATCTTGAATCTCTGTTGATTCTAGCTTTGATATCATCTTTAGCTTTCTCGAAACTAGGTGGTGATTTCTTTTCGATAAGTTTCACAATATGCCAACCATAAGGTGTAGTAAATGGTTTAGAGTAATCGCCCACATTTTTTAATGCAAAAGCTTGGACTTCGAAGTCCATCACCATTTTACCTGTGCCAAACATTGGCAATACACCACCAGAACGAGCTGATGATTTATCTTCAGAATATTGTTTAGCTAAGTCTTCAAATTTTTCGCCCTTTAACAAACGGCTATATACTTCTTGAATTTTTTCTTTTGCTCTTGCTGAATCTGTTGACGAAGCTTTGTCGCCAGTTCTTAGCATAATATGAGCAACTTTAACTTCACCTTGTGCAGGACGTTGGTCGTAAACTTTTACCAAATGATATCCGAATTTAGTACGGAACGGCATACTTACTGTACCAACTTTAGTGTTATAGCAAACAGTTTCAAAAGGGTAAACCATTGCGAAAGCACTGAAATATCCTAAATCACCTTTGTTAGTTTTTGCACTTGGGTCTTGAGAAGCTTCTAATGCAACTTTCGCAAAATCTTCACGCTTATCAACCACTCTTCTACGTAGTGCCATAATTTTATTATAAGCAGCCATCGTATCTTTTGGAGAAGCATCTTCTCCACATGAAATTAATATATGCGAAGCACGGATTTCTTTTTGAGATCTATCATAAGCTTCATAAATCAATTTATCATTTACTTCTTTATCGGTTAAGTATGGTGCTGCTAATTGCTTGCGATATCCTGCCAATTCTTTTACGAAAGAATTTACAGTGTCCATACCTAAGCTTTTTGCTTCAATTACTTTTAACTTGAAGTTGATGTACAGTTCAAGGTATTCACGTAAACTTTTTTCATCTGGATTAGATGCATTTTTGTTGTTATTCTTTTTGAAAACGTATTCAAATTCTTTCTTTGAAACATTTTCCTTCCCGATGGTCATTAAAACGTCTGAGCTCTGGGCCATCAAACTGAAAACCATCCCTGTGCATGCAACAGAAAGCAATGTTCTTTTGTACCAATTAAATCGTTTCATCCTCTTATTATTTAATACTTTTTGTTTAAGTTGTGCTAAAATAGAATAAATTTTAAAGTGATACAACGATTACAAAGCTTTGATGTTATATACTTTTCTTTTTTTAATTTCGCGATATGGAAAATCATCTAATTAGTTCAAATACCAGCACCTTGAAAGAGTTATTTCAAGATCAATTATATTTCATAAAAAATGAATTCCACACAGAATCGAAACCTTTATTCCATTTAATTGGTGAAAATAGCAAAAATATAGTGTTTATAGTGTTTTCGAACGATAATTCTATACCAGAAGTGGATAAAGAATTAATTTCAAAAACTCTAGCAGGACTAAAACTTAGCAATAACGAAATTGGATTTTGTATTAGTGATATTTCGCTTGCTACAAATTTCGAAAATATCTGTGCAAACTTAACTAATCAGAAAGTAGTAGCCTTTGCGAGTTCTTCAGTTTACTCGGATGAAACAATGTTGAATACTGTAAAATATAACAACTCCTCTCTTTTACCTTGTCCATCATTACATGAACTAAGTGCAGATCAAGCGCTGAAAATAAAATGGTGGAATGCTTTAAAAGCTTTTGTTAGTTAAACAGTTTGTCTTTTAACAGTCTGAACACCATATAAATATGAACTATCGCATTCGGTAGATAGCCGAAATGTGTATTCAATATTTGATAGCGCTCCTCTAAGCCTTTACGATGATGAATACTCGACATTCCTCCTTCCATAAATTTGGAAATTGGGATATTCGCATTCACAATACTTTTGGCATTTTTAATTGATCGAATTGCCCAGTCGATATCTGCAGCTATCCTATATTTTGTATTGTATTTTTCAGATAGGCTTTTGCGAATAATTATTGATTGATGGCAAACTAACATTCCGTATCTAAAGTCCTTCCAAGTTAACTTAACTGGTGGTCTTAAACGTCTGTTGCGTAAAGGATTTCCATCGATATCTGTAATCTGAGTGTCCCCATAATAAACATCCGCATTTAAGTCGTTTGCAAAAGCATCAGACAAAACTGTATTCGAAGAAAACTCATCGCCAGAATTAAGAAACATCACATAATCGCCACTGGCAAGCTCCTGAGCTTTATTCATCGCGTCGTATATGCCAGAATCTTTTTCAGATTTCCAATATGCAATTTGTGAATCAAATTTCTGAACAATAGATAGAGTATTATCTTTAGATGCCCCATCTAAAATTACATGTTCGATGTTTGGGTAAGTCTGATTCAAAATCGACTGAATCGTACGTTCAATATAAGCTTCGCTATTATATACAACCGTGATAATTGATACTATTGGAAGAGAAGTATCTCTTCTACTAGATGTTCCAACTAAACGATATCCGCCTTCTAAATTTGCCATAAAAAAAGCCCCCAATTTAACAGAGGGGGCTATATAATTTTGTGATTAATTCTTATTTGTTTGGAGAATTCTTTTTGAATTTCTTTCCATTTGGAGAACCTAATCTAACCATAGCACAACGGAACCCGATGTCTGCAGTACTAGCTTCTTCATCTTTAAATCTTCTCATACCAGGGTTTAAGAAGTAAGCTCTATCATTCCAAGAACCACCTTTGTAAACTCTAGCTTTGTTGTTGATCATACTTGTAACTCCGTAAGCATACATAGATTCATCATCTAAATCACCACGTTTATCAGGGTTAGAGTAAGTATCATAATCTGTAGCACGTTTGATTTTACCTAAACTATCTTTTTCAGCGATGTTACCATCAGCATCTAATTGAGGTTTATTGTAAACGTTACCACGGAATGGATTTAAATCATCTTTATCTTCTGGAGACAATGGACGGTAAACATCCATTACCCACTCGCTAACGTTACCAGACATGTTATACAAACCGTAATCGTTAGGTAAGAAAGCCTTAACCGGACCAGTATAATCGTAGCTATCGTTTAAGTAACCAGCAACCCCCATGTTATCACCACGTCCTCTTTTGTAGTTAGCATACATAATACCTTTTCCACCACCAATTTCATCACGCATTCCTAAGCCATTCCAAGAATATAATTTCTTTTCGTTTACGTTTTCGTATTTAGAATTACCTTTTAAAGATTTAGCTGCATATTCCCATTCCGCTTCTGTTGGTAGGCGATAGTTTGGTAATAAGATACCATCTTGCATACGTACTCTACGAGTAGGCTCACCGTTTGGATCTAAGTTTTTAAGGTTTTTCTTAACCATACCTTCGTACTGACCAGCTAAATAAGCATCAGTATTGAAGTTGTCTTCGTTCACTTGGTTAGGATTATCTTTAAGGATTCCTTTGTTGATTAAAATTCTTTCGTTTACACGGTCTGTTCTCCAAGCACAGTATTCGTTTGCTTGAACCCATGAAACACCAACTACAGGGTAGTTTTGGTATGAAGGATGACGGAAGTAGTTATCTACAAAAGGCTCGTTGTACGAAAGGGGATTTCTCCAAACTAATGTATCAGGCAAAGCTTTTTTGTAAACTTCAGGATAATCCTGTCCGTATACTCTTTGTAACCAGTATAAATATTCTAAGTAGTTGATATTCGATACTTCCGTTTCATCCATATAGAATGAAGAAACAGTAATACGACGCTCAAGGTTATCTTGATCGAACATTAAATCTTGTTCCATTGAACCCATTACAAATGTACCACCTTCAACGAGTACTAAACCCGGACCAGTAGCCTGTTCAACGTTTTTGAACACTTGAAAACCACCGTTGTTCTTATCATTGTATTTCCAACCGGTAGTAGCTGATTTCTGAGAACATGACGCAGCTGAGAATACTACTCCTACTAACATCATTTTAACAGAAAAATTAACCCATTTTTTCATTGTGTGTATGCTAAATTTGCTTAAAAAACGCAGTAAATATATTTATTATTATTATAAAATGCTAAAATGAAGGACAATTTACTCTTCTAAAGCTCTTTGCACGACCTCTTTTGTTAGGTGCAGGAAGCTCTATAGAAAGTGAAATTTCATGTGCTCCAGACGCTGATGCTCTTAATTCAGAAGTTACAATATCGTAGCTATAACCAAATTTGTAGATATCATATTTAATACCCACCAAGCCAATAAATGCATCACCATTAACAAAACTTGTACGATACCAACCCCCTAAAACCACTGGGCCACGGTTGTAGTACATACCTACGTTTAATTGGCTCCAAGATGATTGTTGTTGGAATAATATGTTTGGTGAAATAGAGGCATTGTATTGTTTTTTACCAACTGGAATAAATGCTCCAACATGAGCTGTGTACTTGCGCGGTAAGGGTGAGTTACCACCTGTTAACGACTGATTTGGCTCTGTTAAATGGTCTACAGCGAAACCTCCGTATACTTTTTCAGTGAAAAATAAGGCTCCAGCTCCGAAATCCACAAAACTCTTGCTCAAGTTTGCACCAAATGCTTCTCCTGAGTTTAAATCTGGAACTCCATTGATATAACGGTAAACTAAACCATTTGTATTAACTGCATTGTTTGAATACGCCGTGTATATACCTGGTTTAATCGTCAATTTTCTGTTCACTCGTAGTTGGTAAGAATATACCCCAGCAACTCTTGTGCTCTTAAAAACTCCACCTGCTTGATTGTCGTTTGTAACGATTAAGCCTAATCCACCATTTACTGCTGGTACATACTGATCGTATGAAAAAGCTAAGTTCTTAAATGCATTATTAATGCCAGGCCATTGATTTCTATAGTTAAGAATAAATCGTGGACCTCCTGCTGTACCTGCAAATGCGGGATTTAAATACAGAGGGGCTGCATAGAATTGAGAAAAGTGCATGTCTTGTGCATATGACTGCATTAATGCTAAAATTCCTGCCAGTGTTAGTATGTATCGCTTCATTAACATAGAAACTTAAAACAATTTTCTAAAAATTTACATTTTATGTGAGAACATCAAATATAGTACATTTATTTTTTTTGATGAGATTTTCAGCAATTTTATTGTTAAAAATCCGTTTTTGATTGAATTATTTAGCCTAAAGTGCCAAATAAACGTATTTTAGACCCTTTTTAAAGATAAAAATTATAATGCGATTACGTAAAACTACTCTCGTTTTGACCATATTTTGCAGTTTTTTAGCTGTAAAACATGCCTCTGCACAAAAATATTTGTCAAGAACCATCTCTTGGGAACTTGCAGATGTTGCCAATAACGATGAAAAATCAAGTCGAGTACTTGAGAGTTTTAACGGCGCAACTTTTAATTACCAAATCAAAGATCTTTCTGTTTATACGGAAAAGTTTAAAGGAAGTTATCTATCTTTTGATATTACTAATGCCAAATACGAAAAACTTAATCAAGAATTAAATGCAGAGCAAATAGCTTTTATCAAATCTCAAAAGCAAGTTGTTGTTTCAAGTACATTTGAGAGAAAAACAGAATTTACGTTAGTCAAAATAATCCCATACCGTTTTAATAATGGTAGTGTTGAAAAATTAGTTTCATTCGATTTAATTCCTTCAACAAATAAGTCTACTAAAAATTCAACGCTTTCATCTCGAGTATATGCAAACAATTCTGTGTTGAAAACTGGAGATTGGTATAAGATGGGGATTTCAACTACAGGAATGTATAAAATCACATACGATGATTTATCAAATCTTGGCATTCCAGTAGATCAAATTAACCCAAAAAATATTCGTGTATATGGAAATGGTGGTGGAATTCTTCCAGAGAGTAATTTAATTGGTAGATACGACGATCTTCAAGAAAATTCAATATTAGTTGTTGGAGAAAATGATAATAAATTCGATCGTGGTGATTACATTTTATTTTATGCAAATAGCCCTAACAATATCACGTACGATTCTAACAATAAAATCCTTCTAAATACTACTAATCCTTATACAACGGAAAGTTTCTATTTCCTAAATGTTGATCTTGGATTAGGTAAAAGAATTGCAACTCAATCTAGTAGTTCTAGTTCTCCTAATCTTACAGTTGAAGATTATAATTATTTTGATGTTTACGAGAAAAACTACAGTACAGGTGTAAACAATACAATCAAATCCGGACGAGATCGATTCGGAGAAGAATTTAATAATCAAACTACATATGATTTCAATTTCGCCATTCCTAATATTGTTAATTCAAAACCATTAAAAGTTAGAGTGGATTTATTAGGTAGAGTTCAAGAACCTAGTAGCAGTTCATTCCAAATTAAATACAACGGAACCACTGTAAGTAATATCACTTGTTTCGGTGTTGGATTCAGTTATGATGAAGCTTATGGAAGTAGTGTTACTTCAGGATATATGAATTTAACTCCTGCTGAAAATATCAATTTAAATATTACCTATAACAAACCTGATATTACTGCATTAGGATACTTAAACTTTATATGGATTAACGCATACCGTCAATTAAAACTTATTGGAAATCAAATTGGATTTAGAAATTTTGATGCAGTTGGTGCTGGAAAAATCGCTCAATATAATTTTACAAATGACAATCCTTCATCATTAATAATATTAGATGTAACAGATAAAATCAATCCAAAGATTCAACAAACTACAACGAATGGAAATGTTTCATCTTTCGTAATCGAGAATGATATACTCCATGAATTTCATGCTTATACTGGTTCGAATTTTAGCACCCCTAGAATGCTGGGTAAAATTGCAAATCAAAATTTACATGCATTGGGGCAATATGATTTTATCATCATTACTCATCCAGATTTTAAAGCTCAAGCTGAACGATTAGCAGACTTCAGAAGAACAAATAATAATTTAAGAACATTGGTTGTATTGCCGAACGATATTTATAATGAATTTGGTTCGGGTGCTCAAGATGCTAGTGCTATCAGGGATTTCATGAAAATGTTTTACGACAGAGCTGGAACAAATGAAAATGAAATGCCAAAGTATTTATTGTTGTTTGGTGATGGTTCGTATGACAATTTAGGTGTTGTTAAAGCTAATACAAATTACATTGTAACATTCGAAAGTAGAAATTCAATCACTCCATTTGGCTCTTACGTTTCCGACGATTATTTCGGCTTATTAGATGATGTTGAAGGCGATTGGGATACTAATCCATTTGCAGATTATGGAGCTGTTGCATTAGATGTAGCTGTAGGAAGATTGCCTGTTCAAAATCCTACACAGGCAATGCATATGGTTGATAAAATAATTAACTATAGCAATGTGGAAACATTTGGCGATTGGAGAAACAAATATGTTCTAATTGCAGATGATCAAGATGATAATTTGCATTTACGTCACGCCGAAGGTCATGCTAAAATTATAAGAAGTAGAAATACAGATTTCAATATTGATAAAATTTACCTCGACTCATATCAACAAATAAGTACTCCTGCTGGAAACCGTTATCCTGAAGTTAATGCGGCATTCAATCAACGAGTAAATAATGGTGCATTGGTAATCAATTATGTTGGACATGGTGGTGAGAATGGTTTAGCGCATGAGAAAATTTTAACGATAGAAGATATTAATAGCTGGAAAGGATTTAACAATATGCCAGTATTGTTAACCGCTACATGCTCATTTTCTAGATGGGATGACCCTTCTTTTCAATCAGCTGGCGAGTTAACTTTATTAAATCCAAATGGTGGAGCAATTGCATTATTCACTACAACTAGAATTGTATATGCAAACGAGAATAAATCAATTAATGAAGCATTCATAAAATCATTATTTGATAGCACAAATATTGGAAGTACAAATACACTTGGAGATATATTCAGAAAAAGTAAAAACTTTAATGGGTTAGGCTTAACAATTAATCAACGTAATTTCACTTTATTAGGAGATCCATCTTTACCATTTGCTACACCTAAATATAAAGTTGTTACAGAAAGTATAAATGGTAAAGCTATCGATGCAACAAATGCCGACACTGTAAAAGCATTAAGTACTATTGAGATTAAAGGTTATATAGCTGATAGAAACGGGAATTTATTAAGCAATTATAATGGTGTTGTATTCCCAGCTGTGTACGACAAAAAAACAAGTCAAAGAACATTAGGGCAAGATAAAGGAAGATCAGGAAGTACAGAAGTTTCTTACGAAGTTCAGAAAAGTGTTATTTACAAAGGTAAAGCTAGTGTACAGAATGGAAGATTTACATTCACATTCGTAGTTCCAAAAGATATATCATACAATTTAGGATACGGACGTTTAAGTTATTATGCGCAGTTAGGGAATGTAGATGCGAATGGTTCTTTCGATAGTATTCTTGTAGGTGGTAGTTCTAATTCTGCAATTAACGATGTTCAAGGTCCTGAAATGAAATTATTCTTAAACGATGAGAATTTTGCAACGGGAGGAATAACTGGAGAAAATCCATTATTAATCGTAAAGCTTGATGATCAGAATGGGGTAAATACTGTTGGTAATGGTATCGGACATAATATAACTGCAAGTTTAACTTCTGAAAATGGTACGCAGAAAATTGATTTAAACGAATATTATGAAGCTACCTTAGATAATTACCAGCAAGGCGAAATTAGATATCCATTTTCAAAATTAACGCCAGGTAAATATAAGTTAAGCGTAAAAGCTTGGGATGTTATCAATAACTCATCTGAGAAAAATGTTGAGTTCACTGTTTTGGAATCTAAGAATTTCAATATTGATAAGGTTTATAACTACCCGAACCCGTTTACAATATCTACAGGATTCCAATTTGAACATAATCGCCCAGGTGACGATTTAAATGTGTCTATTCAAATATTTAGCGTTTCTGGACGTTTAGTTAAGACTATTAACTATAATGCAGCAGCTTCTGGTTCAAGAGTTGCAAATATAGCTTGGGATGCTAAAGATGAGTTTGGAGATAAATTGGCGAGAGGCGTTTATGTATATAGAATGAAAGTAAAGGCCTCAGATGGGTCTATAAGTGATAAATATCAAAAGCTAGTGATTTTAAATTAATTGGCGTGAATATAGATTTTTCTATATTTGGACCTTTGTATATAAGTAAATAATGATTTTGAAGAAAGAGATGATTAAAAGATTAGTGGCAGGAACGCTGTTTACATCAGCATTATTCGTGATGAATGTAAAAAATGCAAATGCACAAATTAATACCCAAAACTTGAACGGAAGAGAATCTTCTGTAAATGCAATTACTACAGCAGTACCTTTTTTGTTAATTGGTCCGGATTCTAGAGCTGGCGCTATGGGCGATGGTGGCGTAGTTACTTCACCTGACGTTTATTCTAACCATTGGAATTCTTCGAAGTTCGCCTTCATGGAGAAAAAATATGCATTTGGTTTAGCATACACACCTTGGTTGCAAAATTTAGTTCCTGATATCAACCTAGCTTATTTAGGCGGATATTATAAGCTTGATAAAAAACAAACCTTTGGTTATAGTTTGAGATATTTTTCTTTAGGAGATATCACTTTTACAGATATACAAGGAAATGTAACAGGTTCTGGCAATCCAAATGAATTAGCAGTAGATTTTTCTTACAACAGAAAATTATCTGATCGTTTTGCAATCGGAACTGCATTCCGTTATATCAATTCAAACTTAGCTCAAGGACAATCAGTACAAAACGGCCAATCTGTAAAAGCTGGTCAATCTGTAGCAGTAGATGTTTCAGGTTTTTATAAAAGTGATGAATATATTATCAACGGGAAGAAAACTTCATTCGCATACGGGTTCGACGTTTCAAACATTGGTGCGAAAATGAATTACACAAATGCTACTGATCGTTATTTCATCCCTACAAACTTAAGACTAGGTGCTGCAAGCACTGTTAAAATTGACAATTTCAATGAGATTACTGTTTTTGTTGAAGCTAATAAATTATTAGTTCCTACAAATCCTATATATGCTGTTGATAGCGACAATACCATTATTCGTGATAGCAATGGCGATCCAATTATTGTAAAAGGTCAGTCTACAAACGTTTCAGTTCCAAGAGGAATTTTCCAATCATTTAATGATGCGCCAGGAGGTTTAACAGAAGAACTTCACGAGATATATTACTCAGCAGGTTTTGAATATTGGTATGATAAACAATTTGCAATTCGTGGTGGGTATTTTTATGAGCACCCAACAAAAGGTAATCGTCAATACTTCACTTTTGGTGCTGGTATTAAATACAATATTTTCGGGTTAGATTTATCATATTTAGTTCCAACTACACAACGAAATCCATTAGAAAACACACTTCGTTTTTCATTGACATTTAACTTTGAAAGTCCAGAAGTAAAAAATTAATATTATGAAAATCAAAGTAGGTTTTGGTTTCGATGTCCATCAATTAAAAGATGGACATCCGTTTTTTATGGGAGGTGTAAAACTTGAACACCACAAAGGAGCATACGGTCATTCGGATGCAGATGTTCTAATTCACGCCATCTGCGATGCGCTCTTAGGAGCAGCAAATATGCGAGACATAGGATATCACTTCTCTAATACAGATGATCGTTGGAAGGGCATTTCTAGTGTAATCTTACTACAAGAATGTGTGAAGATGCTGGAAGAAAAAAATTACAGCATCGGAAACATTGACTGTATGATTTGCTTAGAAGCACCTAAAATCAACCCACATATCCCAGCCATGAAAAGTATTCTATCTAAAGCAATGAATATTTCTGAAGAAGATCTATCTATCAAAGCAACTACCAACGAACAAATGGGCTTCATAGGCAGAGCCGAAGGAGTTGTAGCCTATGCTACAGTGCTTATTCAAAAAGATTAGTTTATTAAATGCAGGTTTTTATAAAATCCTGCATATATGCAGATTTTTGGTGGCATGACTTAAGTGGTGCCACCAATATATTTTGAATTAAATTTTCCTTTGGCGCTTCGCCTCAAAAGTTAGTACTGCCGTAGAAATCGAAACATTCAGAGAATCAATTTTACCTTCCATCGGAATTTTAATTTGACATGTTGAATTGTTTAACCAGAACTCGCTTAAGCCCGTGGCTTCAGTTCCCATTATTACAGCAGATGATTTTTTAAAATCAATATCGGTATAAAATTTACTTGCTGTTAATGCCGCTGCATAATGATTAATTTCTTTTTCATCTAACCATACTTTCACTTCGTCATTTGTGCTTACAACAATTGGTACAGTGAAAATACAACCTACACTTGAACGAATAGCATTAGGGTTATAAATATCTGTTCTTGGATCACAAATAATAACTGCATCAATATTCGCTGCATCTGCGGTACGCATAATTGCACCTAAGTTACCCGGTTTCTCTACTGACTCTAGAATAATGATAAATGGATTTTTTGTAAGAGGTAAATTTTCTAATGTATAGTAGCGCGGTTTTAGTAATGCTATATATCCATCAGAATTTTCTCTGTAAGCAAGCTTTGCAAATACTTCTTTACTTACTTCAAAATATTGCTGTGCTACTAATTCGTTTTCGTTTGCACCAATACTCGGACAAAAATACAATTGATATATTTCCATTCCCGCAGAAATTGCCAAGCCCAACTCTCTCAAGCCTTCTATTACAATTAAATTTTGTGCTTTACGCTCTGAAGATTTCTCTATTAACTTGACAAGGTTTTTAACCTTCGGATTTTGAAGACTACTGATGTATTCAGCTTTCATTATTTTTTAGCATCAATATTTATCTCATTAAAATCAATTCCGCACTTGCAATTAGAAGCGCATCCGCTCTTTTTGCTGAATTGATTTCTAAGGCTACGTACTATGTAATACACCGCCCAAATCAACAATATCCCTACTAATATGTATTGTATCATGCTCAAAGGTATAATTTTAACCCCAAAAATCCTCCATTCATCGGGTTTTTGTACATTAATAACGCTCTAACCTTGTGTTGGTTTTACCGGAAACGTACATTCGTATATATTATTTAAAGAAATGAACCATTATAAATATAAAAATCAGAAGAATAAAGAATGGATTGGCATTCTAATCATTCTTATGGGACTACTTTTCTTAGGTAGATCCTTCAATTTACCGATCCCAGGTTGGGTGTACTCATGGCCAATGTTTATGATTGGCTTGGGATTAGCTATTGGCGTTAGCAATCGATTTAAAGATTGGTCGTGGGCGATTATTACAGGTATTGGTGTAATATTTATTATTGACAAAATCGCAGGCTACGATGTTCGTTTAAGCTCTGTATTATTCCCTGCCATTTTAATCGCATTAGGTATTCGTTTGCTTAGAAAAAAGAAACCTAAAACTGTTCACCTTTTCGATGAAGCTTCTGGGAACTTTTCAAATATTGCTTCTGATGAAACGATGGACGATCGCCTAGAATTAATCGCAATTTTCGGTGGAAATAAAAAAGTAATCGTAAGTAAACATTTTAAAGGCGGAGAAATCGTTTCTGTTTTTGGTGGAAATGAAATCAATTTTTCTAAATGCGATATTCAAGGTAGAGTGAAATTAGAAGTTGTTCAAGTTTTTGGTGGAACCAAACTTATTGTGCCCGCTAATTGGAAAGTACAAACTGAAATGGTTAGTATTTTTGGTGGATTGGATGATAAGCGCAACATTATCGACTTCGATGCTGATAATTCTAAAGTACTTGTTATTGAAGGTGTGTCTGTTTTAGCAGGAATCGATATCAGAAGTTTTTAATTAAATGGCTAAAACGCTTTTCTCATACCGTAAATTCAACGCATTATTTATTGTGCTCTTTCTGAGTTGGGCAGCAACTCATATTTGGATTGTGCACAATTTATTTCATGTATCCTGGCTTACTTCTTTTTGGGATAGTTTTGTTTATAACATCACTCTTGCAGGAACAACTGTTCTAATTAGCTTGATATTATTATTCTATAAACCAATCGCAAAGTCAATCTGGATAAGCATGTCGATGGTTATTGTACTTACCTATGGATGGGCAATCTATAGCCCATACTTACTTTCATTTGTAAGTATTAGCGAAACGAATTACTTTGATTTTGTTCAACAATCTTTCCCTGTTCGTTTTATTTTCGGATTGATGATTAACACATTTGCATTAGGTGTCAGTTGGTTCTGGTATGGAATTGAAGAACAACGTGAACAAGATAAACATCGTCAGAAAATTGAAGATTTAGCAAAGGAAGCTGAATTATTAAGCCTTCGTCAGAAACTTCAACCTCATTTTTTATTTAATAGTTTGAATTCAATATCCGCTTTGGTGGTTGTAAAGCCAGAACAAGCTAGAACTATGATTCATCAATTATCAGATTTTTTAAGAAGTACTCTTCGTCAAGAAGAAAATAAAAAAATCAGCATTACAGAAGAACTAAAACAACTTGAGCTTTATTTAGCAATTGAAAAAGTTCGATTTGGTCATCGATTAAATACTATTATCGAATTCGATGAAACTATTGAAGCGCAAGTACCTGCTATGATTTTGCAACCTGTTGTAGAAAATGCAATTAAATTCGGTTTGTATGATACTACCGGAGAAGTAAGCATTTTTATTAAGGTTGAAAAAATAAAAAATCAAATACTTTTAGAAGTTAGTAACCCGTATGACCCTGCAACTAGATCAGCAAATGATAAAGGCACTGGATTCGGATTAAACTCTATTCAACGAAGATTATATTTACTATACGCAAGGAATGATCTCTTGCTTACTCACGAAAATAACGGATTGTTCATCACTAAAATTTTAATTCCTCAATGAAATCTTGCATCATCATAGACGACGAACCTTTAGCACGTTCTATAGTTGTAGAATATTTAATGTCTTACCCTGAAATAAAAATTCTAGCAGAATGCTCTGATGGATTCGAAGGAATGAAGGCAATTCAATCTCTTCAACCTGATTTAATATTTTTAGATGTTCAAATGCCGAAGATTAATGGATTCGAGCTTCTTGAACTTATCGATAATCCTCCAGCAATTATTTTCACCACTGCATTTGATGAGTATGCACTAAAAGCTTTTGAAGCTAATGCTATCGACTATCTATTAAAACCTTTTAATAAAGATCGTTTCGATAAAGCGATTCAAAAATTCAATTCGAATTTAATTCCGAAAATAGAAACTGATAAAATTCAATTGCCTGCAAACAGTACTCAACAAAATCGTATCGTTGTAAAATTTGAAGGCAAAATAAAAATTATTCCTACAAACGAAATTCAATACATCGAAGCGAATGGAGATAATGTGAAAATCATGTCGAATGAAGGTAGTTTTTCTAAAAACAAAACAATGTCTTATTTCGAAGAACAACTTTCTACAAATGATTTTGTAAGAATACATCGCTCCTACTTAGTTAATGTTTCTTTAGTAAGTAGAATTGACGCATACGATAAAGAATCGCACTTAGCTGTACTTAGCAATGGAATTCAATTGCCGGTAAGCAAAAGTGGATATCAACGTTTAAAAGAAATTTTAGGAATGTAAGTTTTTGCTCGCCGCTCTTTCTAGTCGATCATTTATTGCTCTTCCTATTTTGATATTCGGAAAATGTTCTGCAATTATAAAATCCATTTCTATTGTATCCATTTTTCTCATGGTTGAAAACAACTTTGCTGCAGCTTCATTCAAATCACCCTTTTCAGATAATAAAAATTGTCGTTCCATAGGAATATAATCTGCGTAATCACTGAAACGCAAAGCATACGTTTGCTCTGTTATTTTAGATTTGTCTAATTGCTCTTCGAATATTATCGGATGAGAAGTTGCATAATGTCTTTTCATCATTCCTGGAGCAATAATATTATCAGACACTAATAGATCTTCAATTTCTTCACCTAACACTTCTTCAATCTCTTCTTTACTAATTCCACCTAAACGCAATAGTCGAACTTTATCACCTCGCATGTCGATAATGCTAGATTCTACACCAATCACGCATGGGCCCCCATCTAATATATAGGGTATCTTTTCATTTAATTGGGCTTGAACATGGAAGGCTGTTGTAGGACTTACATATTCAGAAGGGTTGGCACTTGGAGCTGCTAATGGAAAATCTAATTCACTTAACAATTTCAAGGTCAATTTATGATTTGGAATTCTAATCGCAACACTATCTTGACCTGCAGAAATAACATCTGGAATGGTCTTCGATTTCTGAACAACATACGTTAAAGGTCCAGGTGAAAATTTATCAGCTAATCGCTTTAATTTTTCAGGAATAATGATTCCCCATTCTTCAAAACGCTCTAAAGAATTACTATGTATAATTAAAGGATTGAATTTTGGACGATCTTTTACTTCGTAAATTTTCAAAACTGCATCAGGATTAAATGCATTAGCAGCTAAGCCATAAACAGTTTCTGTAGGTATTCCAACCAATTCCCCTTTCTCCAAAAGCAATTTTGCTTTTGTTATTTCATTGCCAATAATTGCCATTAATATGGATTCGCCAATGCGTTTTTAATATGTGCCAAATGATGCTTACTATGCCATGCGTATAGCGCCAATAAAAAATTCATACTCATGTCGCGCTTGCTTTCTGGATGTTGAATTTTGCGTTCCCATTCATCCCCAGAAACATTTTTTAGCATGCTAACTAAACGTGCGTGTACACCTTCGATAATTAATAATGATGGATTTAAATCATCATTATTTGCATCCACTAAGTTTGCCCATAAATTTTCATTATATGGTTTGATAGTCGGATGCTCTTCTGTTAATCCAAGTTTAAAACGAATTAAACTATTCATATGGCTATCGGCTAAATGATGCACCACTTGTCTAATAGTCCAAGCCTCAGGCCTGTATCTGTTCGATAATTGCTCCGTTTTAACCCCTGCTAAAACTTCTTTTAATTTCATTGGCAACTCTGCCAACACCTGAATATATTCAGCTCTCGAAGCCTCAGTATATTCACTAGGCATTTGAAATTTTCCTATTGGGAATTTTAGTTCTTCCATTTTGAAATTTAGATATTAGATTTTAGATATTAGATTTTAGAATTTAAACCAGTTACCAATTACCATCCCGATAGCTATCGGGAACTAATTAATGTGCTTCCAACCAATTCTTCCCTACACCTACTTCAACCAAAATAGGAACATTAAGTTTCATCGCTGATTGCATTTTATCTTTCACTAATGTTTTCATTTCTTCCAATTCAGATTGATGTACTTCAAAAACCAATTCGTCATGTACTTGCATTGTCATTTTCGATTTTAGTTTACGAGCATTCATCTCATTGAAAATATTAATCATTGCCAACTTAATCATGTCTGCTGCGGAACCTTGAATTGGCGCATTAATTGCATTTCGTTCTGCAAAACCTCTAACAGTTGCATTAGCAGAATTAATATCACGCAGATATCTTCTTCTCTTCATTAAAGTTTCTACATAGCCGTTCTCCTTAGCAAAATCAATGGTTTCAGTCATGTACTTTTTAATGCCTGGATATTGCAAGAAATAATTTTCAATAATCTCTTGAGCTTCTTTTCTTGGAATTCCTAATCCTTGCGACAATCCAAAAGCTGATTGCCCGTATATAATTCCGAAGTTCACCGCTTTAGCATTTCTACGTTGCGTAGAAGTAACATCTTCTAATTTTATTCCATAAACTTTTGCAGCTGTTGCTGTATGAATATCTAAGCCATTCGAAAATGCTTCAAGCATATTTTTCTCATCAGCCATCTCTGCAATTATTCTTAATTCAATTTGAGAATAATCCGCACTTAAAATTAAATGCTCAGCATCTTTTGCGATAAAAGCTTTACGCACTTCTCTTCCTCGAGCAGTCTTAATAGGAATATTTTGCAAATTTGGATTATTAGAACTTAAACGCCCAGTTGCTGCTACGGCTTGGTTGTACGAAGTATGCACCCTACCTGTAGTAGGATTAATCATTTCAGGCAATGCATCTACATAAGTAGATTTTAATTTTTGCAATGATCTGAAATCTAAAATATATTGAACGATATCGTGTTTAGGTGACAAAGCTGTTAATACATCTTCTCCAGTTTGATATTGGCCAGTTTTAGTTTTCTTCGCTTTCGGATCTAATTGAAGTTTATCAAACAATACTTCACCTAATTGTTTCGGCGAAGCAATGTTAAATTTTACTCCAGCTTTTTCATATATCGTTTCTTCTAAATTTCTAATATCCGTTTCTAATTCTTTCGAAAATACTTTCAAAGTTTCCTCATCAACTTTTACACCCGTCATTTCCATATCAGAAAGAACATATACCAATGGTGTTTCTACATTGTAAAATAATTCTTCACCATTATTATTTTGAAGTAAGCCTTGTAATACTTCTTTCAATTGCAAAGTGATGTCAGCATCTTCAGCCGCATAATCTTTAACTAAGGCCACATCTACATCGCGCATATTTCCTTGATTCTTTCCTTTAGCACCTATTAATGTAGTAATAGAAACTGGTGAATAATCTAAGTAAGCATTCGCCATAATATCCATATTGTTTCTAGCATCAGCATCAACAATATATTGCGCAAGCATGGTATCGAATAATTTTCCTTTTACTTGCACATTGTAATTTGCAAATACGATGATATCATATTTAATATTCTGACCAATTTTTTCGATGTTAGAATTTTCTAACACTGCTTTAAATTTTTCGACGATCGCTAATGTCGTATTTCTATCTGCCGGAACAGGAACATAATACGCTTCGCCTTTAGTAATAGCGAACGACATTCCAACCATCTCTGCCGTATTTGCATCAGTTGATGTAGTTTCGGTATCGAAACATATTGATGAGGCAGAAGAAAGTTTATCGACTAAAATTTTAATTTCCTCATCAGTTTGTGCCAAATAATATTCATGTGGAACTTGATCTATTGTTTTATAAACTCTGATAGATTCCTCATCAGAAGATTCTGTTTTCAGCGCTTCTCTTTTAGATGGCAATACTTGTTGACCAAATAAATCCATTTGAGAGGTTGCGTTTGCTGCAGCAGATTGAGATGCAGCAGCAATGGTAAATTGCTCTCCAAAAACTCGTTTACCTAAAGTTCTAAATTCTAATTCAGCAAATAATGGTTCTAGTAATTCTTTACTTGGAGGATCTAAAGTAAATTCAGTTTCATTAAATTCAACAGGGACATTCAAAAGAATTGTAGCTAGTTTTTTCGACAGCAAACCTTGGTCGGCAAAATTTTCTACATTCTCTTTTTGCTTGCCTTTTAGTTCATGAGAATTAGCAATAATATTCTCCATAGAGCCATATCGCTTTATTAAATCCTTCGCAGTTTTCTCACCAATTCCGGGTATACCTGGAATATTATCTACTGCATCACCCCATAATCCTAAAATATCAATTACTTGATGAACATGCTCTATCTCCCACTTCTTCAATACTTCCGGAACGCCCATAATCTCTACATCATTTCCCATTCGAGCGGGTTTGTAAATGAAAATATGCTCAGATACTAATTGTGCGAAATCCTTATCGGGAGTCATGCAATATACATCGAAGCCTTCTTTCTCAGCCTTTTTGGCTAAGGTTCCAATGATATCATCTGCTTCGTACCCATCTTTTGTAATAACTGGAATATTGAAACCTTCAATTAATTGGAATACATAAGGAATGGCAGTAGATAGATCTTCTGGCATCGCTTCGCGATGTGCTTTATATTCTACATAATCAGTATGACGTTCTGTTGGTGCTGCTGTATCAAATACTACAGCTATATGTGTTGGATTCTCTTTTTTAATAAGATCCAATAAAGTATTGGCAAAGCCAAATACCGCAGAAGTGTTTAATCCGTTCGTAGTAAACCTTGGCGATTTACTCAATGCAAAATGTGCCCTGTATATTAAGGCCATTCCATCTAATAAGAATAGCTTTTTGCTCATAATCAAAGATATAAAATTTAAGGAATGAGCATCCTTTCCTTTCCTATTTTTTATATCTTTAATTTATGGGAAAATTAGTTGAAGAATTTAATGCATATCGTTCTAAAATGAACGATCGCATATCAGAAGAAAAGAATTTAAACATTAATCGATTTTTTAATTTAGATACCACGAGTTACGCTGATGGTGCATTAAATGTTAAAACAAAAGAGATGCTTGGCCTTGTAGCCTCAATGGTACTTCGTTGCGACGATTGTATAAAATACCATTTGGGGAAATGCAAAGATGAGGGTGTAAATAATGCCGAAATCTGGGAAGTATTTATGATAGCCAATTTAGTTGGTGGCTCCATTGTAATTCCTCATTTCAGAAGAGCAGTAGAATATTGGGACGAATTAAACGAACAATAAGATGGCTAAAGAAAAAACAAGATGTGGATGGTGTTTAAGCGACCCTATTTATATCAAATATCATGATGAAGAATGGGGTAAGGTTACACACGACGATAAAGTGCTGTTCGAGTTTTTGGTTTTAGAAAGCGCTCAAGCGGGTTTAAGCTGGTTAACAGTTTTGCGTAAACGTGCAGGTTATAAAAAAGCCTTCGCAAATTTCGATGCAAAGAAAATTGCAAAATTTGATGACGCTAAAGTTGAAGAACTGATGCAATTTGATGGCATAATTAAAAACAGATTGAAAATTAAAGCGGCTATTTCGAATGCAAAAATATTCCTAGCGATTCAAAAAGAGTTTGGCTCATTTGATGCATACTTATATTCATTTATGCCGAACGGGAAACCAATTATTCATAAAAGAAAAAGTTTATCAGAAGTTCCTGCAAGCACGAAGGAATCTGATGCTATCAGTAAGGACTTAAAAAAACGCGGATTCAAATTTTTCGGAACTACTATTTGCTATGCACATATGCAAGCAACAGGAATGGTGAACGATCACTTAGTAAACTGTTGCGCTTACTAATTATAATTCTTCCGAAGGATTCCAGTAGATATTTTTGAAATTTACAATTCTATCATCAACTACTTCAACTCCTTCGGATTTTAATAACTCTTCCATCATTGTAGGACTAGGGAAATGATGCTTACCTGTTAAATCTCCATTTCGATTTACAACACGATGTGCTGGCACAGGCTCCTGTTGACTATGCGATGCATTCATTGCCCAGCCAACCATCCTAGAAGATCCTTTCATTCCGATATATTCTGCAATAGCTCCATAAGATGTTGCTCTACCATGAGGTATTAAACGAACTACTGCAAAAACTTTATCAAAAAAAGAATCGTCGTTTTTCATTAAAATTTGAATTGTATGTAATTAATATTTTTACCCTTGTCGCGGTAAATTTTTTCATAAGTTGTTTGAATAGATAATACATCATCTAACCATTCTTCTTTGTATAAGTCTGAGGTGTGTTTGATAACGTTTAAGCTCAACTCCTTTGTTTTCTCTAATGTATATTCGTATAAGCCATCATTGTCTGTTTTAAGATGAACAATACCTTCTGGTTTTAATATTTTCTTATACATGTCTAAAAAACGATTATATGTTAATCGTTTTCTTTCTCTACTTATTTGAGGTTGAGGATCTGGAAAGGTAATCCAAATTTCATCAACTTCATTCTCATTAAAATGCTCTTCTAATTGCTCAATCTCTATTCTCAGAAATGCCATGTTGGAAATATTTTCTTCCATTCCTGTTTTAGCACCTCTCCATATCCTAGCTCCTTTAATATCTATCCCAATAAAATTCTTTTGAGGAAAAAATTTCGCAAGACTAACAGTATATTCACCCCTACCACATCCTAATTCTAATACAATTGGATTGTTGTTTTTGAAATAATCAACATTCCATTTCCCTTTATGAACCGGATTTAACTGAAACACATTTGTAAACGTTTCTAACTCTGCAAAACGTCTTAATTTATCTTTTCCCACTTTATAAAAATTAATCTTGCAAATATAGTAATTCCAAGCAATTAAGAATTTTGTATCTTAGAATATGACGCAGCAAATTCTTATTACAATTAGCATTTTAATTATTTTATCCTATGCCTTCGATATCATGTCGAAATGGGTTAAAATACCATCAGTGTTATTTTTATTGGGTAGTGGGTTAATCATAAATATCATTTGGATGAAGATTGGCTTACCCTATTATAATGTGAAACCACTTTTAGAACTTTTCGGAACTGTCGGCTTGATTTTAATTGTTTTAGAAGGTTCATTAGACTTAACGATCAATAAAAGTAAGCTCCCAATCATCAAAAAAAGCTTATGGTCTGCCACTATACCAATGCTTATAGGTTCCTTTGCGATTGCTTATATTCTTCAGTATTACTTCGGATGTACATTTCAATTAGCTTGGATAAATGCCATACCTATTGTTGTTATTAGCTCTGCTGTTGCAATTCCATCTGCTGTTAATTTTGAAAGATCTAAAAAAGAATTTGTTGTTTACGAATCATCGTTCTCTGATATTATTGGCATTATGCTTTTTAATTTTTCAATGATGAATGATGTAGGCTCTGGACATTCATTTTTAATGTTTGGCACAAATACATTATTAATTGTTTTAATTTCTGTTGTTTGCTCTATTCTGTTATTTGTATTTCTTCATTATGTAAAACTTCACCTTAAATTCATTTTCACATTCGCAGTGCTTATTTTAGTTTATGCATTAGTAAAAATGCTTCACTTGCCTTCATTACTGCTTATCATGTTCTTCGGCTTATTGCTTAATAATTATAAACTGATTCAGTTTGATTGGATTCAGAAATGGCTTAAGGAAGATAAATTCGACAAAGAGCTTGAACAATTAAAAAGTATCACGGGAGAGTCTGCGTTTTTAATTCGAACATTTTTCTTCCTGCTATTCGGATTTTCATTGGATATTAACAACCTGCAAGACATAAACCTCTGGTATATCTCCTTATTCATTATTGCTGTAATATTCGTAATGCGTTTTATTACATTGAGGTTGTTAGATAAAAAACTGCTCTTCCCAGTACTATTTATAGCTCCGAAAGGACTAATTACAGTACTTTTATTTTATAGTATTCCAGAAGATAAACGTATTTTTGGATTCTCAGAACCATCAATATTTATTATAATAATTATATCATGTTTATTGATGATGGGAGGAACTTTATTTACTAAAAAGACAAGATAATATTCAAATGGAAAAATCGTCGAAGATATATGTAGCTGGGCATAGAGGAATGGTAGGTTCTGCTATTTATCGAAAATTACATAAAGAAGGCTTTGAAAATATTGTCACTAGAACTTCTAAAGAACTTGACCTTCGAAATCAGGAAGAAGTTGATGCATTTTTTGAAAACGAGAAGCCTGATTATGTATTCCTTGCTGCAGCAAAAGTGGGTGGAATTATGGCAAATAATACCTATCGTGCAGACTTTTTATACGAGAATCTTCAAATTCAAAACAATGTAATTCATTCAGCATATAAATATGCAGTGAAGAAATTGATGTTTTTAGGCTCGAGCTGTATCTATCCCAAATTCGCGCCTCAACCATTAAAAGAAGACTCATTGTTAACAGGCACTTTAGAGCCAACGAATGAACCTTATGCAATTGCAAAAATTGCTGGTATAAAAATGTGCGAAGCTTATCGCGCTCAATACAATTGCAATTTTATTTCAGTGATGCCAACAAATCTATACGGCATCAACGATAATTATCATCCTCAGAATTCTCATGTATTACCTGCATTAATCAGAAGATTTCATGAAGCTAAATTAAATAATGCAGAGTTCGTTGAGATTTGGGGAACAGGTTCTCCTTTGAGAGAATTTATGTTTTCTGATGATTTAGCTGACGCATGTTTCTTTTTAATGCAGAACTATAACGAATCGGATTTCATAAACATCGGTACTGGTCACGACATCAGTATTAAAGACCTAGCATTTTTGGTGAAGAAAATTATTGGTTACGAAGGTGAATTAAGATTCGACACTACAAAACCAGACGGAACACCTAGAAAGCTTATGGATGTAAGCAAACTTCATTCTCTAGGATGGAAGCACTCTGTCGAATTAGCAGAAGGGATTGAGTTGGCGTACGAGAACTATTTAAAAAATAGTAATTAGATATTAGATTTTAGATATTAGACTAGTTACTAGTAGCTAGTAGCTAGTAGCTAGTTCTTATTACATATTACATAGTACATAGTACATAGTACATAGTACAGTAATTAGAATTAGAAAAAAAATCCTGACTGTCAATGACAATCAGGATTTTTTTTCTAGCTAGTTTCTGTTAGTTAATTTTATAAGTCAAGCCAACTGTAACCGAACCGATTCCATAACCCAACTCAGCAAAACCACCAATCTTATCAGTTATTCCATATCTAGCTCCACCGAATACACCAAAAACTGCTCCACCACCTGGTGATACATTGTTGAATGGAGGTCCTGGATCTGGATCTAAACTAACGCTAGCTACATTATAGCCTAATAGTCCCCCAGCATAAGCATCTAATTTATCAACTCCTAAATCGAAGTGATAAGCTCCTCTAGCAGCTAAAAATATATTAGTAAATTTTGCATCAAATATTATTAAATCCTCTTTTCTAGATGCATATCCAATTATACCTCCTAAAGATATTTTTTCTTTCCATCCGTAATCAGCACTAATAGAAATTGGTAAGCCGAAACCACCGCCAATACCAACACCTAAATGTGCAATAGTAGATCCTTGCTCATACGACTGAGCATTTGATTTTTGAGAACTGAAAGCAATTACACCAATTGCAAACAGTGAAAGCATAAGTAATTTTTTCATAAAGTTAATTTTGGTTTTTATTACCACAATATTACTTCATGAAATATTCCTAAGCTATCCCGCAAACGAGGTATTTTAATATACCCACTAGCACGTACTTGAAATTAGTATTAAGAATTGAGATATTAGTCTAGTATCTAGTCTAGTATCTAGTCTAATTTCTCATATCTAATATCTAAATACTACCTTCCGGGGAATGCAGCTTTACGTTTTTCTACGAATGCAGTTGTTCCTTCTTTGAAATCTTCGGTACCGAAGCATTTTCCGAATTCTTCAATTTCTACTTCGTAACCGTTTACTCCATCTGAAAATCCTGCGTTTACGCATTTTATTGCATGGCTAATAGCAACTGAAGATTTTGTATGAATTTTAGCGATGATCTCTTCGCATTTTGCAATTAATCCTTCTAATGGTGTTACATGATTTACTAACCCAATTCGGTGTGCTTCAACAGCATTAACCATATCAGCAGTCATGATCATTTCCATTGCTCTGCCTTTACCTACAAGCTGTGCTAATCTTTGTGTTCCTCCATAACCAGGGATTACTCCTAAACCTACTTCTGGTAAACCCATTTTTGCATTTTCACTTGCTACACGAATATGGCAACTCATTGCTAATTCTAATCCTCCACCTAATGCAAATCCGTTGATTGCTGCAATAACTGGTTTTGGTGAATTTTCAATTAAATTGAATACTGAATCGTGACCTACTTTACTTAGTTGTTTGCCTTCTTCAATACTGAAGTTTGCAAATTCTGCGATATCAGCACCTGCAACAAATGCTTTCTCTCCATCGCCCGTTAATAAAATAGTTTTTACTTCATTATCCGTAAATGCATTTGTGAATGCATGATGTAATTCTTCTAATGTAAGTTTATTTAAAGCATTTAATTTGCTTGCTCTATTAATGGTAATATATAATGTACCGTTTTTCTTTTCGCTTAAAATGTTCTCGTATGTCATTATTATTCAAATATTAATTTTTCTAAACTAAGTGTATTCTCTGGATATTTTGTTTTGATGGATAATGAACTAAGTATGCATATTGCAGGCATTCTTGTTCCATCATTAATAATAAAAATTTCTGTGTCCCCTACTTTCCAAACATAGCCTGTAGAATGATTTTCTTCATCCAATGCTTTATATTTTTTCTCTTTAATTGTAGGGTTGCCAAACTCTTTCGATAAATCTGCAATTACGTTACCAATGTCAGCATGTTTTAAATCGAACTGGATTTCACATAACTGAGATTTATAAAATCGAAGATTTGCAAATTGATATTTATATTTCCCATTGAATAATGAGTCTTTGAAAGTGATATCGCAATTAGAAAAATCTGAGCCAGACAATACATTACTGCAATTCTTTAATTCAGAAACTGTTTCTTTCGCTTGCCCCCATTTGAATTTCGAATACCCTGATTTATTTATTTGTGAAAATGAATAAATGGGAATAATGAAAATGGATAATAGTATGATGAACTTCTTCATCTTAGAAATTACGATTAGTGCTTACCCAGTTTGTAATATATCCTACAATATCAGCAGTTGGTGTACCGGGAGGAAATAATTTGCCTACTCCCTTTTCATTCAACTCTTTCATGTCCTCATCAGGAATAATACCACCACCTGTTAGTAAAACATCATCTAAATTTTTCTCTTTCATCAATTGAATGATCTTAGGAAAAACAGTGTTGTGAGCTCCACTTAAAATACTTACACCAATGGCATCAACATCTTCCTGAAGCGCTGTGTTTACAATCATTTCGGGAGTTTGTCTTAGTCCAGTGTAAATAACCTCCATGCCTGCATCTCTAAGAGTTGTGGCAATAATTTTTGCTCCTCTATCATGCCCATCCAATCCACATTTAGCAACAAGTACTCGTATTGGTCTTTTCATTATTCTTTCACTTGAATAAGTTTCATTTTATTGCGTTTGTTTTTCTTGATGTATTTCAACAAACTTTTTTCATCCATTTTTGCAGTACAATCTACAGTATTCAAAACATTAAGTGTTTTTACACATTTAACGTCTGCAAAATATTTAGATACCTTTTTAACTTTTTGAGTATTGTCGCCTTTATTTGGCAAAGCAATACTTAACACTACTAATTCGTTTTTAGATTTCTTTACAGAATACCCCGACCAATAACCATCATCTTTAAGAAATAAAAAATAATTATCGTTGTATTTAGAAAAAACATGATTGCTATCTAAAAAATCGATGGCAGTTTCTTTTCTATCAAAAACAGTATAAGCATCTTTAGATACAATAACATTAATAGTATCGTAAGAAGTTCCCGTTTTCATAATATGAGAATACTTTCCTCTAAATTCTTCTGGGAAATTTTGTAATGCCTCTCCCGGATATCGATCAAACTTAATTGACTGACATGATGAGAAAATTATTCCAACAAGAAAAGCATATACTATATTTTTCATTATGAAACTGAATTAAAATGAGCTGTTGCTTTGTTTAATCTATTCAATACTTTTTCCTTACCAATCAACGAAACCATTTCAAACACTGCGGGTCCTGCACCAACTCCCGAAATCGCAACCCTGAAGATTTGCATAACTGAACCTGGAGAAACACCCATACTTTCTGCAGTTGCTTTAAATAAATTCTCTATAGAGGTATGTGAAAAATCTTCTAATGATGATAAAGCATTTGTGAAAGTACCAATAAAATCAGGTACCTGATCTTTCCATCTTTTCTTAATTACTTCTGCATCAAATTCTGTAGGCTCTTCGAAAAAGTATGAAGCTAAAGACCAAAATTCATTGCTGAACTGTGCTTTTTCTTTTACTAAAGCACAAACTTGTTCAACATAATTTTTGTCCGTAGAAATTCCCTTTTCATTTAACTCTACTAAAAAGATATCTGCTAAATCTGCATTACTTTTTGCTCTTAAATATTGTTGATTGAACCACTTTGTTTTAGCAGCATCGAATTTCGCACCCGATTTTGAAATACGTTCTACCGAAAATGCTTCAATTAATTCTGGCATTGTAAATATCTCTTGAGTAGTACCCGGATTCCATCCAAGTAATGCTAACATATTTACAAATGCTTCTGGGATGTATCCTTTTTCTCTATATCCTGAACTAATTTCACCAGAGAATGGGTCTTTCCATTCTAAAGGAAATACAGGAAATCCTAAACGATCTCCATCACGTTTACTTAATTTACCATTTCCATCAGGTTTCAATAATAATGGCAAATGTGCAAACTGTGGCATCACTTCTTCCCATCCTAAAAATCTATATAATAAAACATGTAGAGGTGCAGATGGTAACCATTCTTCACCACGTATAACATGAGTAATTTTCATTAAATAATCATCTACAACATTCGCTAAATGATATGTCGGCATACCGTCCGATTTGAACAATACTTTATCATCCATTTGAGCACTATGCACTAATACATTTCCGCGAATCATATCTGTAACACGTATCTCTTCCTTTCTTGGAATCTTAATTCTCACAACATAAGGATCGCCTGCTGCTAACCTTTTTTCAACTTCATCTTGAGGTAAACTCAAAGAGTTTTTCATGTTCTCTCTTGTAATGTAGTTGTATTGAGGAGAAGCTACGTTTGCTGCTTTTAAGCGTTCACGCATTTCTTCTAATTCTTCTGGTGTATCAAACGCATAATATGCATGTCCTGATTCTATTAACTGCATAGCATATTGGCGATACATTTCTTTTCTTTCCGATTGACGGTATGGTGTATGAGGACCACCCAAGTGAACTCCCTCATCAAATTTAATTCCGCACCATGCTAAAGCATCAACAATATACTGCTCTGCACCAGGTACATATCTTGTTTGGTCGGTATCTTCAATCCTTAAAATGAAGTCGCCTCCATTTTTCTTAGCAAATAAATAATTGTATAGAGCTGTTCTCACTCCACCCATGTGTAAAGGCCCTGTCGGACTAGGGGCAAATCTTACGCGTACTTTTCTTTCCATAGCACCGCAAATATAGGATTTTAAGCTAAATATCGTGGAAATGCGTTTTTTTCGTAATTTAACCTTAATGAATATTACAGAAACGAAAAAGCGTTGGAAAATTGGACTTTTAAGCTTTGCTGCGATTATTGGCTTATCGTCTTTAATTTACACGCATGTATTGGTCAAAAAGCTTCAAATACAGGAGAAAGAGAAGATTGAACTTCGATTGGAAGCTACCAAACAACTTGTAAAAGCTACAGATACCACCGATAGTCAGTTTATCGTATTCTTGTTTGATTATATCATCAATAAGAATAATACTGCTTTAATTATTGCCGATTCTAACGATGTAATCCTTCAAACTAGGGGATTAGACTCTACCAAAACCTTAAATCAGGAGATAGAGCCCAATAAAAAATACGACCCAGAATATTTCGCTAATGAACTCGAGGACATGAAAGAACAACATGAACCTATAGTTTATGAAGTTTTTCCTGGCGAAAAACAATACATCTACTATAAAGACTCTTCGATTTTAACTCAATTAAAAATATACCCATACTTACAGCTAACTATTATCGCGATATTCTTAATTGCTTCATACATCGCTTTCAGCAGCAGTAGGAAATCCGAGCAAAATCGTGTTTGGGTTGGTATGGCTAAAGAAACAGCTCATCAGCTTGGAACACCAATCTCATCATTATTAGCATGGATGGAACATCTGAAAGAAAAATATGCTGATGAAGACCAAAGTTCTTTTGATGAAATGGAGCACGATATTCAACGCTTGGAATTAGTGGCAGATCGTTTTTCTAAAATCGGATCTATGCCTCAATTAAAACCTGAAAATGTTTTGGATGTAGTTCAAAAAGGTATTGAGTATATTCAGAAAAGAAGTCCTTCTAGAATTGTTTACGAGATTGATGGTGACCCAAAAATTGAAGCAAAATTAAATCCATCATTATTCGATTGGGTTATTGAAAACTTATGCAAGAATGCTGTTAACGCTATAGGTACAGATGGTAAAATAAGCATCTTCATTCGCCAACATAAAAAGAAAGTATATATCGATATAACTGATACAGGCGTTGGTATTCCGAAATCCAAATTCGAAACAGTGTTTGAACCTGGTTATACTACTCGCAAACGTGGATGGGGATTAGGTCTTTCACTGGTAAAAAGAATTATCGAAATATACCATCATGGTCAAATTTTTGTTAAAGATTCTACCGTAGGTAAAGGAACAACATTTAGAATAATCTTAAATGCGTAAATTATTTTTGATTGTCGTAATTTCTACTCTCTCGTTTTTTGCAAATGCTCAAAACACTGCAGAAATTATACATCATCAAGAATTACATAAAGCTTTATCTCTACATAATAAAACAATAAACAGAGCCATTGATATCGATTTACATTTTGTAGATTTCTATTGGGAATTAAATCCGAAGCAAAAATACATTAGAGGAAAAATCAAATATCATTTTACAACTGTTAGAGATATTACAACCTTACCTTTCGATTTAGCAAATTCTATTGATGTAGATTCTATAAAATTTAGAAATGCAAATTTACTTGCTGTTCACCAAAATGATGTTTTAGAAATTCTACTTAATACGACCATCAATTCTGGAACATCAGACTCATTAGAAATTTATTATCAAGGTTCTCCAGAACAGACAGGATTTGGAGCATTTAGTATTGGCGAACACGCCGGAGCACCTGTATTATGGACTCTTTCAGAGCCCTATGGAGATAAACAATGGTGGCCATGCCAGTCGAATTTAGCTGATAAGATTGATAGCATTCGAGTAAAAGTTAAAACACCAAAACCATACATCGCTGGAAGCAATGGTCTGCTTACAAAAATCGATTCCATAGATACATCTTATATCTATACTTGGGAACACCATTACCCGATTGCAAGTTATTTAGTTGCAGTAGCGGTTAGTAATTATGCAATTATAAACGACACTATACAATTAAAAAATGGAGTAATGCCATTTATTAATTATGTATATCCTGAACAATATGATTTATCGAAAACACAATTAGAAGAAACTAAAACCATTATTCGCTTATTCGAAAATTTGTTTGGAGAATATCCATTTTACAAAGAAAAATATGGTCATGCTCAATGTAATATTGGCGGCGGAATGGAACATCAAACCATGAGTTTCATGGGGAATTTCAATCGAGGTCTTATCGCTCACGAGCTTGCACACCAATGGTTTGGCGACAAAGTTACTTGTGCAAGTTGGAAAGAAATTTGGCTTAACGAAGGGTTCGCAACATACTTAGCTGGATTAATAAATGATTTCGGAATAAACGAAAATGCATGGGAAGTTTTCAAAACGCAATCGATGAGCGATGCAAAGCTTGCTAAAACTGGGTCTGTATATGTTGATGATACTACAAATGTTAGTCGTGTATTCGATTACAGACTAACATATGTAAAAGCTTCTTTATTACTTCATATGTTGCGCTGGAAATTAGGCGATAGTTTATTTTTCGAAGGCATCAGAAATTATTTAACTGATCCATCTTTAATGTATTCATTTTCTAATACCAATTTATTGAAATATCATTTAGAAAATTCTTCTGGATTAAACTTAGATGAGTTTTTCAACGATTGGTTTTATGGAGAAGGTTATCCTAATTATGAAATTCAATGGCAACAGAATGATGACTTGTCTGTAAATGTAAACATTAAGCAAAGTACAGAAAGCAATACGGTTGAATTCTTCGAAATGCCTATCCCTATTAGGTTTAAGAGTAGCACTAAAGATACAATTCTTGTTTTCAACAATACCTTTAATAATCAAAATTTCACCTTACCCATTAATTTTAAAGTGAACAATGCAGAAGCAGATCCAGATAAATGGATAATTGCGGATTACAAAATAAGTAACACTTTAGAGTTCTCGAATTTCGATAAACTGCTTATCACACAATATCCTAATCCGAGTTCAGGTATACTTTATTTCAACATCAACAAAAAAATATCTATAGATAAAATTAGAATTATAAATGGTTTTGGTAAAGTTATTTTCGAAACTACTTACGATACTACACCAACTAATTCTGTATACATCGATGCAATTCTTTTAGAAAACGGAGTATATTATATTCAGCTTGAAGAACCAAATAGAACAAGTACTTCCAAAGTAATTATCATGAAATAAAAAAGGGCTAAGCAATGCTTAACCCTTTTTTAAATATAAATTTCTAAAAATTATTCTAAGATTAATTTTTTCATTTCTGAAGAATCTCCATATTCTGCTTTCACAAAATACGATCCTTTAGGCAATGTACTCAAATCAACATCTTTAGTAATTGATTTTGAATGATCATCATAAACTGAAGTCCAAACAACTCTACCTAATTGATCAATAACAGAAACTTTTAAAGCTTCATTTGATTTTGCCGTAAGCGTTAATCTTATTAATCCTTTCGAAGGATTAGGAGTTACATTAAATGCAAGAATTTTTGAAGCTGAATTAATACCCACTGCATTTGTAACTTCAATGAATCTACTAGCTGATCCTGAACATCCTTCTGGAGTTACAAATGTGTAAGTGATTTTATGAGTACCTAAGCCAGCTGTAGCTGGGTTAAACATTCCATTAGAAACACCAGTACCAGCATAAGTTCCACCAGTAGGTAAACCACCAGTTAATTGAATAGCCTGAGCATTTGGATTAATAGGGTTCAATGAATCTAGAGTAACTGTAGGAAGTGGAACGAATGTAATATCTACAGAATCACTTCTTCTGCTACACACTCCGTTTGGAGCAGTAATATCGCAATAGTAAATACCAGTTTGAGAAACTTGTATCGCTCTAGATGTAGCACCAGTGCTCCATAAATAAGTTGCAGATGCTTGCGAAGCAGTTAAGGTAATTGTATTCCCTTCGCATGGTTTAACTGTATTTCTATTGATAGTACGAATAGGTTGTGCTAATGCAATAACGAATCCTTCGCGAGTTTGAGTTTTACCATCGATAGTTAAAACAACTTTAAATTTACCAGCATTTGGGAAAGTTACTGTAGGATTAGCATCTGTAGAACTTGCAGGGATACCACCTGTAAACGTCCATTGTATATTACTTCCTGTAAAGTTTGAAGTGTTTGTGAAACTAACAGGTTCCCCTGGGCAGATATAATTATTGTCTGCTTTAAAATCTGGAACTTGAGCGTCAGGATCTACTTCTGCCCACCATGTTGCCCAACTGTTTGCGTTAGTACCTGCATATTCCTGAATAGTCCAGAATGTTGAATCATTTGTAGGATCAACTACAGTGTTAGAATAATCTCCCCAACGATTTCTACCTGCTCCAAAATCTTTGAAGTATGTATTCTCTCCAAATTTATAATTGTAATTTTCTCTGAATGTATTAATAGGATCGTTAGCTCTTCTTATAGCATACGCTGCTGAAGCGAACTGACCAGTTGAGAAACTTGAAAATCCAATAATCACATCATTCTTTTTATTTACAGCAATACTTGGATAGTTGAAATGCATTCCACTAATAGGGTCATCGATTAAAGAACGTTGAATAATGTTACCTAAAGTATCAAGTTCCCACCACTGAATAGAACTTCTTTGAGCTCCAACAGTTGGTAGAAATATTGCATGTGCAGCCCAAATTCTTCCATCTCTAACTACTACTTGGCGCATACGATGATCGCCAGCATTAATTAAATTAGTTGTTCCTAATTGTGGATTGAAGTTACCATTTGTACCAGCACCAGTTGCCCAAGAAATGCTTGCTTGAATTCCAATAGGATTAGACATTACAGGGGTATCAGTTGGGCCAGATAATGTTCTCATTGTTAAAGCACCTTTACCTGCTGAATTACCAGTTGAAGCTCTCAACAAAAACATTTTACTAGTAGAATTATCATAGTGAATAGAAGGGCAAGCAACTGCTACTCCTTCATTCGTTACTTCGAATTTCGTAAATTTTCCAACACCATTATTATAAACATCATCTTTATTCCAAACATAAATTTGATGTGATGTAGCAGAGAATCCTGTCATTGCAAATAAATTCATTTGCACAACAATCCATTTTCCATTAAATCCAATGCTTGGAAAATCTACCCAACGTTGGTTTGTAGCATCAACATCTACCTTATATAAATTCCATCCTTGAGTTGGATCACTCGTTTTAGAAACGGCTAATAAAGTACAAGAATTGTTTGATTGTGGTTCCGCTGAAGATACCATTATCCAACGATTTGCAACATGATCATATAAAATTTTAGGATCATATGTACTCGTTAAACCACCAATAGGAGCCCAAAAAGAATTCAATGATACAGTGCTAATGTTTACTCCGTTTTTATCTTGAATTCTAACTTGAGTATTTAAAGTAACCATTGTATGATTCGGACCAACAGTTCCATTTACATCTGGAGGAATAGATGTACTGTTATCATTTAAACCGTTAAAATTTCTTACTGGTGCAACAGAAGCAATTGTCGACATTGTTGATGTTCCAGACTTTGCTACAAATGGATCTTTTTTAATTTCCATAGTTGGATCTAAATCCATATCTGGAATTATTTTTGCTTTTCTGTTACCAATAAATTGGATTGGTTTAGGGGCTTGTTTCGTGTAAGTTTCCATCAAAGCAACATTCATAAAGTTAGATTCAACTTTTTTGTCTGCTACTCCAGATTGTCTGATTACACCAAGATCTTGCGAGAACAATTGTGTCCCTGACACAAGTATTGCTGATGCAAGTACTAGTTTTTTCGTAAATAGATTCATATAAATTATGTTAGAAAAAAAATGTGCAAGATTTCTCTTACACATTTTTCGTTTATATTGTTAACTGATTTTTATTCGATAATTAATTTCTTCATATCTGAAGAATCTCCAAAATTAGCTTTGATAAAGTAAGCGCCTTTTGGAAGGAAACTTAAATCAATATCTTTTGAAATTGATCTGCTATGGTCTTCATATTTTTCAGTCCAAACAATTTTTCCTAATTGATCAATTACAGTAAGCGTTAAATTCTCATTTGTATTTCCAACGATATTTAATTTAACCATTCCTTTAGAAGGGTTTGGTGTTACTGTAAATACTGAAATATTATTATTTGAATTTAAACCAACTGCATTTGTAACTTCAATTTTTCTAGTTGCTGAACCTCCGCAACCTTCTGGAGTGCTATAGTTATAAGTAATTGTATGAATACCTAAACCAGCAACAGCTGGATCAAACACACCATTCGTAACTCCAGTTCCTGAGTAAGAACCACCCACTGGTAAACCACCTGTAAGTGTACGTGGTTGTGCAGCTGGATTAATTGGACTTAATGAATCTAAGGTTACAGTTGGATATGGTACAAATGTGATATTAACTGAATCACTACGACGGCTACATAATCCGTTTGGTGCAGTTATATCGCAATAGTAAATACCTGTTGATGTTACAGAAATTGATCTTGATGTTGCACCAGTGCTCCATTGGTATGTAGCAGATGCTTGAGATGCTGTAAGAGTAATGGTATTACCATCACATGGTTTCACAGTGTTTTTATTGATAGTTCTAATAGGTGCTGCTAAAGCCACGATGTAACCATCCTTCAATTGTGTTTTACCATCAACTACAAGAGTGACTCTATATTTTCCTGCAGCTGGGAACGTAACAACCGGACTAGCATCTGTTGATGTTGCTGGTGTACCACCCGCGAATGTCCATTGTATATTGCTTCCTGTAAAGTTTGATGTATTAGTAAAAGTTACTGATTCACCCGGACAAACATAATTATTATCAGCTTTAAAATCTGGAACTTGCGCATCCGGATTTACTTGTGCCCACCATGTTGCCCATGTGTTTGCAGTAGAACCTGCATACTCTTGAATAGTCCAAAATGTAGAATCGTTTGTAGGATCTATAACTGTGTTTGTATAATCACCCCAACGGTTACGAGTACCACCAAAATCTTTGTTGTAAGTATTCTCTCCATATTTGAAAATGTACTCATCTCTAAACGTATTGATAGCATCGGTACTTCTTCTGAATGAATAAGAACCTGATGCGTATTTATCTTTTGAGAAACTAGCATAACCAAGCAATACATCATTTTTATTATTGATTGCGATGCTAGGGAATGAATAGAATTTCTGACCAGCAGGATCTTCAATTCTTCCTCTTTGTAATACAGTACCTACTGTATCGAACTCCCAATATTGAATACCACTTCTTGTAGGACTAACTGCTGGCAAAAACACTGAATGAACTGCCCAGATTTTACCACCACGTACTACAACGTGACGCATACGATGATCGTTAGTTGCTATTAAAGTAGTTACTCCTAATTGAGGTGCGAAGTTAGTATTGTTAGCTCCTGTACTTCCCCAAGTTGAAGTTGTTTGGATCACTGTTTCAGTAGATAATACTGGTGAAGCAGTAGGCCCAGAAATTGTTCTCATTCCTAAAACACCTTTACCTCCTGTATTTCCAGATGCTACACGGAATGTAAACATTTTAGAAACTGAGTTATCATAATGTATAGAAGGGCAAGCAATTGCTGTTGCTTCGTTTGTGATATCAAATTTTGTGTATACACCAGTTCCGTTTGCATAAACATCTGCTTTATTCCAAACATAAATTTGGTGTGCAGATGCAGTAAAACCAGTCATTGGGAATAGGTTCATTTGAACAACAATCCAACGATCATTAAAACCTATACTTGGATAATCTACCCATTTTTGATCAGTTGCGTCAACATCAACTTTGTATAAATTCCAACCTTGTGTAGGATCGCTTGATTGAGATACACCTAATAAAGTACAAGAAGCATTTGATTGAGGCTCTGCTGAAGAAACGAACATCCAACGATTAGCAGTTGGATCGTACAATACTTTAGGGTCGTAACATGAAGTTAAGCCTCCAAGTGGTGCCCAAAAGCTATTTAAAGCTACTGTGCTGATTACATTTCCACTTCTATCTGAAATTCTAACTTGAGAATTTAAGGTAGTCATAATATGATTCGGACCAACTGCACCATTCACATCTGGTGGAATGAATTGACTATTGTCGTTAAGTGCATTAAAGTTTACAATTGGCGCTGGAGAGGCAATCCCCGAAGCAGTTTTATTAACATTTACTGCATCTTTAAATGGATCTACCTTAACAACCTTACCTTCTGTGTTAATATCCATTTCAGGAATAGCACGAGCTTTTTTATTTCCAACAAACTGAATTGGTTTTGGAGTAGGCTTGTTGTAATTCTCCACCATAGCCACTGTCATAAAGTTTGTTGAAACTTTAGCATCGGCTTTGCCTGAAGACTTCGTTATACCTTGTTCTTGCGCAAATACTTGCATAGAGGTAGCAAATGCAAAAGTAAATACTGCGGCTTTCTTAATTAGTAAATTTATATTCATTAGTTTAACGTTTTCAAAAGAATAATAAAAATACAAAAAAAATTGTTGAATTTGAGCATTTTAGAATTTGTTACATTTGAATATGAATAATTTGCGTCATAATGCCTTTTTAGGGCTATTCTCTATCCTAACTCTAATCTATTTAAGTGGTTGTAAAGTGAAAACGGCCAACCCTCCAATGCCCACAAAAGTGGCCGCAGTTCAGGTTAATCGACCTTTATCAACCTTAAACTTACCCATTAGCTTAGAAATTGACGACCTCCAAGATGCCATAAATAATCAATTTAAGGGAATCTTGTACAACGATAATTCTTTCGAGAATAATAATGATGATAATCTTATTTTAAAAGTTACAAAAATATCCGACTTCAAACTATCAGCTAAAGGCGATAAAATTACTATCGTCGCTCCGCTCGAAGTATATGTGAAAGGCAGATTGAAAAAAGACTTTTTCAGCATGTTCGACCAAGATTTCGGAATCGACAAAAGTAAAGAAGCTACTTTTAAACTAGATATTACTGTAAATACTAAATTGAACTTAAACCAAGATTGGGATATCATCACTAAATCGGAAGCAGGTTTTCAATGGAGAGAACAACCTTACTTAGAACTTGGCCCAATAAAAATTCCGATCGGGAGCATTATCGAAACAGTAGTAAACAATCAAATAGCTGATATCAATAAAAAACTTGATGCCGAAATCACTAAAAACATCAAGCTTAAACCCATGGCATTGCAATTTTGGAATCAATTGCAAACACCTATCATTGTTAGCGAACGTTACCAAACGTATCTAAAAATTGTTCCTGAATTTATCTCCATGTCGAACATCAAAAGCGATGGTAAAAAAATTGATGTTAACTTAGGCTTCCGTTCAGACATTTCTGTAATCTCAGGTTATAAACCAGAGCCTGTTGATTTAAGGCCTCTTCCAAAACTTCAACAACAAACTAGATCCGACAGTACTTTTAATTTATACTTCAATGTAAATGTACCTTATACTTTCGCAACTGAATTAGCGAAAAAAGAATTCGTTGGTAAAGAGATGCAGTTCGATAATGGCATGCAATTAATCACCTTAAATGATATTAATTTTTTCAATAACGGTGATAAAATTGGAATGATGCTCGATGTATATGCAGTGTTGAAAAATGGTATCTTTAAAAAGAAATTCAAAGGTGTAGTATATGCCCTAGGAACTCCTGTTTACAATGATACTACTCAAATGGTAAGCATTAAAAATTTCGAGTTTGATATTAAAAGTAGAGATGCTTTAGTAGGAACTGCGGAATGGTTATTGAAAAATAATTTGAAGAAAAAAATTGAAGAAAAATTAAATTTTCCGGTAAAAGATCAACTCGAAAAAGCACAAAAAACTGCTGATGAATCTTTAAACAATGCCAAAATTCCAGGTATGAAATTAAAAGGCAAAGTTGAAAACATCAAACCTCAGTCGATTAAATTGAGCGAAGAAAACATACAGTTAATTATTCAGTCGACAGGAAAGATTAATGTGTTACTAAATTCTAAATACTAATTAGTTATAAGAATTGAGATTTGAGATATTAGATTAGTTTTAAGTAGCTAGTAGTTAGTAGCTAGTTTATATTATTAATAGTACTTTGTACATAGTACATTGTACACTGTACATATTTTAGAATTTAGTGTTTAGAATTTAGAATTTTATGATAAAGTTTAGCAAACCTTCCCCTACCGAATACGCTCCGTTCTACCAATCCTACATAGATAAGGTTGAAGGAGATGTGTATCCATTCTTAGAGAAGCAAATGCTTCGTTTCATCGATTATTGTTCGAAAATTCCTGATGAAAAAACGGAATATCGATATGATGAAGGCAAATGGAGTATCAAAGAAGTTGTTGGGCATTGTATAGATACGGAAAGAGTTATGGCGTATCGATTACTAAGAATATCAAGAAAGGATTTTACTCCACTCCCAGGATTTGATGAAAATGATTACGTGAAGTATGCTAAGTTCGATGATCGCGAATGGCCTACGTTATTATTAGAATTACATCATTTGCGAGCTGCTAATCTTCAATTAATTTCAAATTTAAGAGCTGAACAGCTGGATTACACTGGAATGGCGAATACTCACCCAATAAGTGCAAGGGCTTTAGTTTATATTATCGCTGGTCACTTAGAGCACCATTTCAGCATACTCACTAGTAGGTATGTAAAATAATACTATTTTTAAGAAAATTTTAAAATATGGATCGTTACTTCGGTTTTATAGGTATCGCATTAATCCTCGGATTAGCATTTGCCTTATCGAACAATAGAAAAGCAATTAACTATAGATTAGTCTTCGTTGGTTTATTAATTCAAGCTATACTAGCAGTATTTATTTTGAAGGTTCCCTTGGGGCAAGCAATCTTTGCGCACATTGGGCATTTCATCACTAAAATTCTCGACTTCTCGAATAAAGGTGCCGACTTCGTTTTCGGACCATTAGTAAACTCTCAATTATTAGCACCATTATTTGGTATTAGCAATACATTCATTTTCTTCTTCAAAATTATTCCTACAATCATTTTCGTTTCAGTACTTGTAAGTATTGCGTACCATATTGGATTGATGCAAAGAGTAGTTGCTGTTTTTGCAAAAGCAGTGCATTGGCTAATGGGCGTTAGTGGTTCGGAAGCATTATCAAATGTGGGTAGTGCATTTGTAGGCCAAGTTGAAGCGCAAATTATGATTAAGCCGTATATCAGCGGAATGACAATGTCTGAACTATTAGCAAGTATGGCTGGTAGTATGGCATGTATTGCGGGTGGAGTTATGGCAGTTTATATTTCGATGGGTGTACCTGCTGAATATTTAATTGCTGCAAGTATTATGGCTGCTCCTGGAGCATTAGTAATTTCTAAAATTGTTTATCCTGAAACTGAAGAATCAGAAACGAAAGGAAATGTTAAAATCGAAATTAAAAAAGCTCATGCAAACTTAATGGATGCAATTTCTCATGGCGCTAGCGATGGTATGAAAATTTCATTAAACGTTATTGCTATGCTTTTAGGATTCATTGCATTAATCGCAATGGTTGATGCTGGTTTAGGATGGATGGGTCGTTGGTTATACTGGAATACTAGTCTTGATTTAACGATGGTTGGAATATCATTAAAAGACCTAAGCTTAAAAGAAATACTAGGTTCTATCTTTTCAATCTTTGCTTGGGCAATGGGTGTTCCTTCTCAAGATACTCATGCAGTAGGAGCATTAATGGGAACAAAATTAGTAATCAATGAATTCGTTGCTTACTCGAACTTATCACCGATGATTGCTAGCGGATTGCTTTCTAAAAAATCAATAGTTATTGTGAGTTTCGCTTTATGTGGTTTTGCTAATTTTAGTTCGATTGCCATTCAAGTTGGTGGTATTGGAGAATTAGCACCTAATAGAAGAGCCGACTTAGCAAAGCTTGGGTTTAAAGCATTAATCTGCGGAACACTTGCATCTTATTTATCTGCAACTATCGCAGGTTTACTTCTATAATAAATTCGGAATATTAACAATGAATTTACTTCCTTTACCGGGAGTAGATTCAACGTTGATACCGCCATTCAATTTCTTCAAAGCTTCTTTCGCTACATACAAACCAACTCCTGATCCTGCGTTTTTATGTACTCCTCGATAAAACATATCGAAAATTTTATCTTGCTGTTCTAGTTCAATTCCAATTCCATTATCTTCTATTTCGATAATCGATTTTTCATGATCAGTTAGAACTCGAATATTAATTTCTTTGTGTATACTATCTTCCTGATGGAATTTAATTGCATTCAATAATATATTATTGATGATGATTCGAATTCTACTTTCATCAGATCTAATAAATACTGGCTCTGAAATCTGTTTTATAAAATGAATGTTTAGGTCAGCAGTATGATGACTTAACTCTTCAATAATTTCATTTATCATATTCTCAAAACGAATATGTGCAATTTCAACATCTACCCTATTGCTTCTATAATATTTAATAATATTTTGAACGAAAGCATCCATGCGATTTACAGTATGGTCTATCATATCAACATATTCAGGCATCTTAGAGATTTCGTCTGTTTTAGCAACTTTAATAATGCCTAATATAGAAGCTAATGGAGCACGTAAATCATGCGAAGCACTATACACGAATTTATCTAATTCGTCGTATGCTTTTTGTAATTGCAAATTTTGCTCGCGTAATAAAAATTTAGTGTGATAAATCTCGTAGGCATTTTGAATTGCAACTGCTAGTACTTGTTGATCCCAAGGTTTATCTATAAATCGATAAATCTGACCACGGTTAATTGCTTCAACTACGGCTTGAATATCTGTGTAACCAGTTAATAAAATTCTAACAGGATGCGGATATTTTACTAAAATCGATTCGAAAAATTCAACACCAGTCATGCCTGGCATTCGCTGATCACAAATGATTACATGAACTTGCTCCTCCGCTAAAAGTTTAGTTCCTTCCTCAGCAGATTCAGCAATAAAAATCTCATAGTCCTTTCGAAATAGAGCTTTAAAGGCGTGTAAATTATTCGCCTCATCATCAATGTAGAGGACGCGTATCTTTTCTTTACTCATGTTATTGGTTGAGAGGTAAAGTAATTATAAACTCGGTGCCAACTCCTAAGGTCGACTCGACTTCAATAGTTCCTTTATGTAATTCAATAATACTATACACGATAGATAAACCTAGGCCAGTTCCTTCTCCTGCCTTTTTGGTTGTAAAAAATGGGTCGAAAATTTTACTTCGCACTTCTTCACTCATCCCTGTGCCATTATCTATGATATGTATACTAATATTTCCTTCGTTTTGTTGCGTTCTGATGATAACCTTACCATCGTCATCATTAGCATGTGATGATAATACAGCTTGTGCAGCATTATTAATGATATTCATAAATACCTGATTCAACTTACCAGCAAAACATTCAATCTCTGGAATTGAACCAAGTTCTTTTATAATATTCACCTTACCTCTAAAGGTACTACTTAAAATAATCAATGTCGATTCTATACCTTCATTTACATTAGCATATTTTAAATCAGACTCATCTAATCTAGAAAAACTCTTCAAGCCTTTTACAATCTCTACTGTTCTGCCTGCACCATCAGCCATTCCTTTTAGTAATACATCAATCTCATGTTTCAGATAATCATAATCAAATTCCTTTTTCAAAGCAACTACTTCTGTAAACTGTAATTCTAATTGATTTTTCTCTACTAGCTCTTCATATTTTGCAACGAGTGCTTGAATATCTTCAATATCTCTTCGTAAAGGTTTAATATTTGAACTAACAAAATTAATTGGATTATTTATCTCATGCGCAATACCTGCAGTAAGCTGACCAAGCGAAGCCATTTTTTCTGCATCTACTAATTGCGTCTGCGCATTTTTCAAATCAGTTAAGGCTAAGTTTAAATCCTGATTAGATCTATTTAATTCACTTGTACGCTCTTCTACTTTTACTTCTAATACAATATTCTGCTCGCGAATTATTTTTTCGTTTTCTTGAGAAACTCTTAATGCTTCTAATTGAGATTCTTCTTTCTCTTTTCTGTAGATATTAATTTTATCAGCAAGCGCGAACGAAAGCAAAGTAACTTCTAGTGCCGAACCAACTTGTAAAGAATAATAAGTCATATCGTTATATGGAAGAATGTTGAAGTTCTTCAAAACGAACACTACTACACTTAATAAAAAGATTGTCCATGCTACTAAAAAGTAATTAGCCGGACGATACCCTTGTTTACCTACTTTATATGCGATATAGATGGTAAGCAATGAGCCAATCATTGCTGTTAATTGAACAAGATTTTGCGCTAAATAATATTGATTGAAAATACTTAAGAAAAAACAAATCGTATAAAAGAAGAAAATTACATTTAATATTTTATGACCTAATTTGAAATTCTCTTTAGTATTTAAAAAATGTTTTACAAAAGCAATGGCAGTCCAGCCGTTTAACACTGGAACCAAAAAGGTACTTTGAATAACTAACCAAGTTGAGTTCGGCCATAAATATTTGAATCCGTATCCTTGAAGTACAGCTTGTGTTAATCCAACAAATACGATATAAGAAACGTAGTACAAATAACTTTTATCTCTTACTGTGAAATAAACAAAGAGATTATAAATTGCCATTACTAGGATGATTCCGATATACAAACCGAATACTAAATCCTTTTCAATTAAATCTTCGTAAACTGGCTGTTGAGCTCCAATTAAAAGTGGTAGTTGAATTTGCTCACCGCTACGCACCAACATGTAATAAGTGTAAGCCTCACCTTTGGGTATATCTAAATAAAATAAATAATTCTGATTATAAATTTCTCGATGATCAAAGTGAATCAATTCCCCAGCAATTGTTTTGTTATACTTTCCGCCATCTTTAGATGGAGCATAGAATTCAATATGATCAATAATTGGGTATTGCAATTGAAGAAGAATTCTACGATTGAGTAATTCATTTTTAATAGTGAATTTTATCCAATGTGAATTTTTTGTAATCCCTAAGTTCGGAACGTTCTCCGTGCTAGGTTCAAAATCTTTTGCATTTAAGATATCATCAAATGTTAAAGAATTAGTTTTGTCGTTTAATATTTGAATCTGATTTCCAATAGATACTATTTCTTTTTCATTATTATAATGAATAGTATCATTAGCTAGTGCCGAAAAATTAAATGCGAATAGAACAAATAGAAACAAAATACATAGTTTCTTCATACAGATATTAAGCGTTTAGTTTAGGTATTTCTAATTGGTATTGAACTTCAAATTCTCCTTTAGGTCCTTTTTCAATTTTAAGTTGATTGGGGTTTTTTCTTAATTCTAAAATATTCTCTCTTTCTTTTTCCTCTGCATGTGCAAGCACATCTACATCTAATATAGCCATTGCTGTTGCAACAAAATCATCTTTCGGGTAAAAAAAGATTCCTTTATCGCCGAGTGTTTCTTCCACTACTGCTCCCACGCGCTTTCCCATACGTGTTGTAACTGGTGCACACAAAACATATATTTTATCTATCGGTAATTGATTTACGATTGATACGCATACTCTACATAAAATTAAACTTCCGATTCCCATTCCTGCAACTTCCATGGAATTCCACATTCCACAAATTTCTGCACAACCTGGTTTTACGAATTCATAAATTTTAGGATCATAATGACCTAATGCATGTTCAATCGGTAATTGAATTTTACCATCTACCATTTGAACTCTTGCACCACCATAAACTTTCTCACCAGTTTCATCTTCAACAATAATGACAATAGTATTTTCACTAGTCACCCAATCCTGGCTCGAAGATGTAACCTTTGCAACACCGAAATGTATTTCCAATAACCTACGATGCCCCTCAATAAATTTATGACAGGCTTCTTGGTCATCAATAGCTCGAAATGCTCTGATTTTAATCATTGGTTGTTGCAATTACTAATTAATGAGTTCATTGAAATCAACATAATATCTTCCAGAGAGCGTAGTTTGTTTTAATAATATTCGTCGACTAACATCTGTAACCATGGCACCACCAAGTACAACAGAGGAAGCAAGTTGAGGCCAAGTAGAAATGGTTTTACCCATTTCAGCAAGCGACATTTTCATGCGTTCCGAAATATGTTCTATACCAACCATAGCACCAAGCAATGGAACTTTTTCTTGATTACTTAAATTTCTGAGCGCGGAAAGATTTTCCATATTCTCAGGAATCAAGCCATGTAATAAAGCACGCTTAGGTTCTAAATCGAAACGTTCGATATCAATCATTCCACGATCATTGGTTTCCATCACTACAGGAATACCGTATTCGCGAGCTTTAATTCTACTTAATATTTTCACATCTAATCCATCGCACTCTTCAATGAGTAAATCTATTTTACCATCTTTCAATAAAAAGTCGTCGATATTTTCATCAGTAATTCCATCTAAAAAAAGTTTTACATGGATGTACGGATCAAGTTCTGCAATTTCTCTTGCAGCAACTACTGCTTTAGAAACGCCAATGTTCGTAACAGAAGTTCTGATACGATTCATATTACTCAATTCAATTAAGTCGAAATCTGCTAAACGAATTTCATCGCATGTACGCTCCATCGCAATTGTAAGTGCAATCATTTGCCCTACTGATAAACCGATGATGGCAATTTTTTTCTGAAGTAAAGTATTTCTTTCTTCAGGTGTAATTTTATATAGATTTCTACTTGTACGTAGTTCAACAAATTCGTCTTTACTCAGAAGATGAACCAATTTCTTATTCCAAGGATAGTAAACCCAACTTCCATAGTAATGCGAAGGCTTCCCATCCAACAGGGTCTCAATCTGCTGAACGTATTCGTCCTCGGTTAATACTTTCTGCGGGTTACGAATTTTAATTAATTCGCGCATCTGACTATGGATTTCGTCTAAAACCAATAGCTCTGCTTGTTCATCAATTAAGTTTTGAACTCGCTGAAAATCACTAGAAATGTTGATGTTAAAAATCTCTGGTAAGAAGGCATTGCTCAAATTGCTTTCTTTAAATTTTAACATTTTGTGTTGTCTTTAATTTGGCTCGTTTACTCAAATAAGTATTAAATATCCAAATAAAATCCGATATTTATGAAAAATAATCGTTTATTTTAATAATTAATGGACGATTTAACTAGCAAACTCCCATAATACCATGGCTGAATCTCGAATTAAAATTCTGTATGTCGATGATGAAGAGAATAACTTAAATTCTTTTAAGGCGGCATTTCGAAGAGAATATGATGTTACTGTAGCATTATCAGCTAAAGATGCTAAGGAGTTGCTAAAGACTGAATCGTTCGAAATAATTATTACGGATCAAAGAATGCCTGGGATTACAGGAGTGGAATTTTTAGCGAGCATAATTGATGAATACCCAGAAGCAATACGAATGTTGCTTACAGGTTATGCAGATATACAAGCAGTAATAGATGCCATTAATAAAGGACAAATATTTCAGTACATCACAAAACCTTGGGATGAACAGCAAATGCGCGTAGTGATTAACAATGCTTACGAAATTTTTTCATTACGTAAGGAGAATAAAAAATTACTGCAAAGCTTGATGAGAGCGAATGAACAATTAGAATTTTTGCTCCGTCAGAAATTATTGTCTTAACGTTTTTTAGTTTTCGTAGAAGTCTTTTTTGTAGTGCCCGATATTTTTTGAAACTGTGCACTCATCGAATCAAATTGTTTTTTCAATTTCTCGAATTCAGACTCAATTGATTTTGGAAAATATTCTTTCGCATCATTTTCGGATAAGATTTGTTTGTTATCCATTTCTAAAATGAAGCTAGGTTTTACAGAAAGAATTTCAGCAATTTCAATTAAACGATTAACAGTTAAAGCAGATACATCGCGTTCTATATTAGAATAAGCAGAAACAGAAATATTTAATTCGTTAGCCATGTATTCCTGACTAAAACCCTTTAAAACTCTGAGTGTTCTAATGTTATCGCCGATGTTAATTTTCATCTAGCTAAAATAAATCTAGTTTACAAGCATCATTTCTAGTTTAAATGAATTATATTTATTCAAAGTAGAAATGTTTTAGTTATACTAAAAAATGATATGAAAAGTTCAGAATTTATTATTGAAGTCTTAAAAAAGATGGATCCCGACACCACAGCGTCTCATGATGAATTATTAACTAAATTCGCTCAAGAATACGAAGAAGAGATTCGTTTTAAGGTTTTGGAGATGTGGGGAGAGTATATTCGCGAACAAACAAAAAAGCCTTAGATCTCTCTAAGGCTCTACAATTATTAATAATACTTATCTAATGTCAATATTCGTAAACGTTCCACTAAAAGTTGTAAAACCGCCACTAGTACTAGTGCTCGAAAACACACCAGTAGTTTTAGTACTTGATTTTGCGCTAATGTTTACCGCACCTGCATTTGCAACATAAACACTTGAGCCATATAAATAAGACACCGCATTTATTGAACCAAGAGGATATGTTCCAACGGTGTCTGCAGATAAATTAATTTCTACGAACTGAGCCATTCCACCTTTATATGCTTTAATTGTTTTATAGCGAGTGTCGAAATAAGCCGAATCTGCAGTGATGATTGTAGCACCATTATCGGCAGTCCAAGTAAACACTCCATTCGTTACAGCAGGAGTTACACTGCTAACCTCATCTTTAGAACAAGAAATAACTGAAATTGACAAAGCCATAAAAGCGAAAGCGTAAATAATTTTCTTCATGATATTTTTAAATAATTTGATTTCTGAATCAAAAGTAGAGAAGAGCAGGCTGAACTCTATACCCACGAGAGGGTATTTTAAAACAAAAAAGCCTTAGATTTCTCTAAGGCTTTGCGGAATGGACGGAAACTGAACCATCCAACGTATATCATTGATTACTAGACTATATTAAAAGAACTTTACTCAAAGGGTCACGAATATGGTTGGTAAATTCCAAAAGAAGGCTTAATTGAAATGAACTGTACCGTACTCTAAAACAAACATAGTTTTTTTATTGCAAATTCTGAAATGTCTAAAATAAATTATTGATAATAATTATAACAGTTAATAATCAATGCTTTAAATCGAATTTGCTGGCACTCTCTAAAATCATAACTATCCTGCAATATGGCAATGCATATGTATATATGCATTGCCGTATTGCCAAGTGATTTTATTTTACATTTTTATGAAGTTGATTATTATCATTTGAAAGCTAAATTGGTTTAATTTGTTTCAAATTTACAACTATCATAAATGCACTTACCTCTCATCGAAATTCTCAAAGAATTAAAATCAGCAAAAGCAAAAATCTCCAAAACTGAAACTAAAAGAATAAATTTATTTGAATCCAATCAAGGAATCGAAGTACGATTTAATAATTTCAAAAATCCATCTGACTACTTAAATCATGTAAGTAGAATGTATTTTGATTGTAAAAGTCATTTCGATGAGATAATTTGTAATTCCACCGACCCTAAACAATGTTGCAGAGAATTAGTATTTGCGAAATTTGAAATAAAAGAATTTAAAAACTTCTACTTCCCCTCTGATGACCGAATATTATTTAGAAGATTAGATTTTGATTTAAATCAAGAATTCCCATTAGAATTTGAGGAAGCATTAAAAAAAAATTCTAGACTTCTTTAGCATCCAAGCTTTACTAGCTGATAATCTGAATGATTACTTTAATAACCGAATTAGGCTCGTCAAAAAAGAATTAACTAATTCCAAACTAATTGACCGTATTCTTAATCAGGAAAAATTAACATTAAAAAAAGGACAACTATCCTTGTTTCCAGCTGGAAGTTCTGAGCCATTGTTAAGGTGGACAAAAAGTAAAGCTGAATTCATGACACTAATTTCCGCTTTACATGAGATAAAAGCTTTCAATAGAATTGATTCAACATTAACATTTAATGATTTAATTGAATATTTATGCTGGTCTATGGGTATAGATGTTGGCGACCCACATGGTACACTTAAGGCTGTTAAAAACAGAAAAAACAGCACCCCTTTCTTCGATGAATTAGAATCCGCCTTTAAACGAATAAAATATGTTCCTTAAAACGAACAGGTTAACTAAAAAAACATTCCACTAGAAATTCCAGTGGAATGTTTTTCAGAAGGCACTTTCATAACATTGCAGAAAATAAAAATCATGGAAGTAATTACAATAGATTCTGAAGCATTCAAACAGCTAATGATTAGGTTTAATCAGATCGAAGAGAAAATTAAATATTTTAGTCCACGTGCATTAATGGAGGATGAATATGTCGATGTAGCTGGCGCCTGCAAACTTATAGGCATTAGCAGAACGACATTGTTTAAATACATTGAAAGAGAAGAAATTGCCTATCATAAGTATAATCGAAAATTACGATTTCACATTTCAGATATTCAAGCATTTCTAACAAAAAGAAAAAAATCAGTACCTCCTTCCCTATTGTAAATCTCATAATTCTATAAATAATGAGAGATGAAATTTTACAGGCTACAGATCGTGGACTTGAAGTATTTAAGTCATTTTTGAGTGGGAATTTTAAACAGGTAGGCAAAGCCTTTAAAAACCCATTCTACCTCGACAATAACGCCTCATGTTATGTGTTTCTTGACAAAGAAACTAATACATACAAATTCAAAGATTTCGGAGACCCACTTTTTTTTGGCGACTGCTTTTCTTTGGTGGGGCTAATTAATAATATTGATTGTAAAACCAATGTTGGTTTTGTTGAAATAATGAATATTATTAACAATAAACTTCAACTAAACATATTGAATACACAAGTTATTCCAGCTATAACTAAAATTGATTCTAAAATTAATGTGGAAATAATTACTGATAAAATTGAATCAAATGAAATTGTCGAACCGATTATTCATAAAAATTTCAATGATGAGGAATTGAAGTATTGGCATGAGTATGGCATTGATCAATCAACTTTAGAATTTTACAAAACAATTTCAATCGAAAAATTTGTTGGAAGAAAAAAAGATGGTAAAGAGTATTTACTATTCAGTTCAAATAAAGAACCAATCTACGGTTATATTCAAAATAAGTTTATCAAAATTTATAGGCCAAAATCAACTATTAGATTTCTTTATGCTGGGGAAATAAGCAAACAATACATTTTTGGTTTAGAGCAGCTTCCTTCAAGGGGGGATATTCTTTTCATTACTGGAGGAGAAAAAGATGTAATGAGTTTATATTCTAGGGGATTTAATGCTATTTGTTTTAATAGTGAAACTGCTAATATTCCAAAGAACACATTGAAGCGATTAAAGTCTAGATTCAAACATATTGTACTACTATATGATTCTGATAAAACAGGAATTACAAGTATGAAAAAGCATGCTGAGGGTCTTGAAGAATTCAATGTTAAATATTTAGTATTGCCCCTGCCAGGTACTAAAGAAGTTAAGGATATTTCAGACTATTTTAGACTAGGGAATACTAAAGAACAGCTGATGAAATTATTTTGTCAGATGTTGGATTTGCTGTATGAAGAAACAATGGCAATTCTGAAGTCTTGCGAAATAGATTTCCATAACCCTCCAATTAAACCAGATCCTCTAATTACAATAAATGATGTAACAGTTGGCTCCAATGGAAACCTATTATGTATTACAGGAACGGAAGGAAGCGGAAAAACAAACTACTTAGGTGGATTAATAGCTGGTTCAATTTGCAATGATATTAATGATGTTGATACCCTAGGGACATATATTCAAAGTAATAGCAGAAATAAAGCAGTTATAGTATATGATACTGAACAATCCGAAGATCAACTTTATAAAAACATGTCCTATATTATGCATAGGTCTAATTTAACTTACCCACCGAAATATTTCAAAGCTTACTGTTTAGTTGGAATGTCAAGAAAAGAAAGATTGCAAAGTATATTACAGAGCATGGATAAATTCTATTATGAGCATAATGGAATTCATATGGTTGTTATAGACGGAATTGCCGATTTAATATCTGGAGTTAATGACGAAGAACAGTCTGTTGAATTGGTGGATGAGCTATTTAGGTTGGCAGGAATCTATAAAACATGCATAGTATGTGTTTTACACTTAAGTCCAAGTGGAATGAAACTGAGAGGTCACCTTGGTTCAGAGATTCAAAGGAAAGCTGCTGGTATATTATCTATTGAAAAGGAAGAGAATACAAACATAAGTGTGGTCAAAGCTTTAAAGGTTAGGGATGGAAGCCCATTGGATGTTCCTTTGGTTCAATTTGGCTGGGACAATGAATTAAATCGTCATGTATGTTTGGGTTATAAATCTAAGGAAGCGAATGAAAGTAGAAAAATAGAAGACCTTTCAAACATTCTGAAAGATATTTATTCAAAAAAATATAGCTATTCAATATCAGAATTAACCACCGAACTGATGAATTACCTAAATATTAAGGAAAGAATGGCAAGGAATTACATAAAATTCATGAAAGATTACCAATTAATTGAAATAAATCCGAAAAATTCCCAAGAATTTACCACTTCCATTATTCCATTTTAAACAATCATATGCTATTTTACTATATTATTAACATTTATACTAAAATAGAATTCTATAAAAATATATAATATAAACCCCCAGGATCACAAAACATTTAAAAATTTCACTTAAGTTGTTCATTTTATATAAACTTGCTCAAACGACTTAATTAGTCCTGAAAGTAATAAATTATTACTTTCAGTTATATCGTTGATTACCAAAATTGTTGCAAATGATTGTTGTAATAGTTATATTTATTTAATGTAAGTTTGCAACTTAAATCCAACGACCTACTATGACACCTATTGATGTATCAAATATCATCTTAACACTTTCTGAGCCAGAAATGGGAGATTTGATTTCAAACTTGAAACTTCAAAAACTACTCTATTATGTTCAAGGGTTTCATTTAGCAAAGTTTGATGCCCCTTTATTTGAAGGAGACATTAAGGCTTGGCAATATGGACCAGTTTCTGAAGAGGCGTATCATGCGTTTAAAGAATTCGGGTCTGGTGCTATAACTCCCCCTGAAAATTTTGACATTAATGCGCTCAACTTAGAGAAAGACCAACTTATGTTAATACTTGATGTAAATAGTTTATTTGGGCAATATTCGGCAGTTAAACTTATGAATATGACCCATAGTGAACCGCCTTGGTTGGGCACTCCAATTGGTGAAGTAATTCCTCAAGACTTATTGAAAAATTATTTTAAAACTCAATTGGCTTAATTAATGAAGGTTAAGGCTAGTCCCAAGAAACAATCAAAAGGAGGTGTATCTGTATCATCTTCAAATATTCCGCCAATTAATCATCCAATTTTCTGTTTACGGCACCTTCATTCTGAGTACCATTTAAATAACTGTGAGTCGGATGAAAAGGAAGCGTTGATTAATCAAATGGTTAATCTTTCACAATTTTCCTGGGATGAACTAAAGCTTAAACCAAAACATGGAATGGGGTCGGAAAAGATTCGGGTTTCTTCGTTACATGCTAAAATACCATCTACACTTACTCCTGATGTAGAGCATGTATTAGCATTTAGATTTTCGGGTAAAAAACCATTTGTTGGAATTCGTAATGGCTCGATATTTCATGTAATATTTATAGATAGAGCATTTAATTTATACGATCATTAATGAAATACTATTATATACTTGATACTCTAGAGAATTTTAAAAAAACTCTTTTTAATATTCCGCCAACTGATGAAATTGGGATAGAGTATTATATTAGTAAAGACCAGAATCAAGAAGCTCAAGAAATTTGCATTGCAACAGAAAACATAGAAATACTTGATAAAATAAGTGGCGTGTATCCTGGTATAAAAGAAGGAAACCAAAGGTCTAATTTTTTAACAAGACCATTCGCATATATAGGGAACTCCAATTTCTTCCCTGCTAAATTATAAGATTACCCACAAGTTGCTTTTTGTAATAACCTTATTGATTCAAACTATTGAGTAAAGTATAAATACCCTCTTTATTTTTAACTATGAAAATGAAACAAGAAGATAGTTTAGAACAAAGATATTCTGATTTAATGGAGCACGTAAAAACATTTGTAATGCTAATAGAACAAGTATCACTAAACAAAAAACTACAAGTTAGCATCTTTATAGTTTTTATGTCAACGGCTTTAAAAAGTAGTAGTAAATTATATTTGGTTTCGGCAGGTTACTTTTTTACTTGTCATAATATGTAATTTTAAAATTAGATGAAAAGGATTGACTTTATTTTTGTTTTACTATTTATATCAGCATGTGCGTTTGGTTTGAATTTTATTCCAATGCCCGAAGGACTCCACGATGCGTTAATGGGGATATTTTCAGCAGGTATTTTTGCATCTATTATTGAGTATAGATTTTTGAAAAATGAGAATAAGCGATTAGGATATATTAAGGGGAAATGGATTCGTGAAAAAATATACCATACTGATACTAATGGCACCCAAACTGATATTACACAACGTTATCTTGACAAAGGGCGCACTACGGAATTTGAACTTAATTATGATTCAGAGGGCAAGTATTATAGTAGTATTATTTACGAATACGGAACTAAGTCGGTTGTATTATATGTAAAAAAAGAAAATGCGGTGGTTGGAACAGGAAATTATTTTTATTCAGAAACCGTAGATGGACACCCAAAAGATGATTATGGTGTTTTTGATTTCATAATAAATAATGATAGAATATTCATAACTCACCAAAACACGTTCCCGTATCCAAATGCAAAGGGTATAGAGATTTGGATTCGAGTAGCTTAACCTTGTGTCAAGAATTATATAATTACCAATTATCAATGTCAAAATTGATATTGACAGGCCTATCATTTACAATATTGTCAATCGCTATATCCAACTTTTTTTTCAATTGTTTTGCTGTCTTGTCTAATTCGTAGATACCAGCATGTTGATTATATTTATTATCTGTCTGTAAAAAATTTTCTATTGAACAATTTCCAGTTTCATATTTGATTTTTGAATTATGATACAATTTTGCAATTTCATTTTGTTTGATATCATCGAATAAAGGAGTTTCAATTAAGTGAAAATATGAAGGAGCACAATGCCCGCCTGAACCTCCTACTCCAATAAAGTCTATCATTCCTTTTGATCTCCAAAATGCAAGGAAGCAGCGAATAAAAATACTCTCAATTAGGTTTTTGTTTTTATTAATGATTCTAATTCCATGATAATTAGTTGCTACATTCTTAGAATTCTCAACAACAACATAAGTTCTACCTTTGCCAAATCCTTCGCCACCAAAAATGATATCTCCTTGAGAAATTGTTTTAAGTTTTGTTGGTGTACCTATAAAAGTTGATTTATCTACATAGCCATACTGACTAATATTTGTTGGTAATACTAATTCATAAAACCCTTTGTGGTATGTGTCACTGTCAATTCTGGTTTTGATAAAGTTTTTTTCAAGTGAAGTTCCCCTAGACCAGTCAAATCCTCTTGAGAGTAAATCTTTACTGCCGTGTTTATAGTTCTTAACAAGATGATTCCAAGTTTTAAACTCTTCATTATACAAGCCAGTATCAAATCTTCCTTGCTCTTCTAATTCGTTGATATTTGGGTATTCAAACTTGAATAACTTTTTCTTTTGACTTTGGTTCAGTTCGGTTTCTATAGTTTCTAGAATTCTACGATGTCTTTCTTTTATCAGTATCTCTTTATTGATAATTCCTTGAGTCAACAACTCAACATAAATTATAGTTTCTTTTGATTTTTTATTTGGCATTGGAATCTTACAATCTAAAAACATTGTTTTAGCATGACGGATAGTTGCACCTTTAGGAACCATAAAATCAATTTGTTCTCGAAAAATCTGGTGCTTGATAAATGCCAATAGATAATATTTGTTTTCTATAACTGGTAATCTATAAATTGCTCCCGAAGTCATAACGCTTGGATAGTCTTTATCCAAAATAACTATTTCTCCAATATTACTATCTTTTGAAATCAACAAGTCTCCCGCTTTAAGATTTTGTTTGATAAAGGCCTTAGGGCTTATTGGTATTGCTGTTTCTTTAGTTATCTCTGGCAAATAAGTATGAGGCTGTAAAGCCTTTGTTCTCAAAAAATGAAAGTGTGAATTACCTATATAGTTTATACTTCCAATTTCATTCCCTAAATCTGCTCTTTTCAAAGGTCGTGAAAGGAATTCACTAACAAACTTGAAGTTTTTGTTAGGCATAATTAAATCCATATACTGCGAAGAAGAAAGGGTGAAATCTTTTTCTTCAATTGACTTGAAAGAAATGGATTCAGGTACTTTAATATATCTGTTATTCATTTCTATTTCTTTTTGATAAACAAATCTTGCAATGATTTCTCTTGTCCTTTGCACCATTCTTTAAAGTGATGTATTGTTTCTGTAAACTCCTCATCTAATTCTACTCTGCCCTCTGAATCAATGACAGTTTCAAATGAATCGTAATTAATTTTATACATCGGCGAAAAGAATTTTACTCTTTTGCTCGTCTTAACTTCATAACCTACTTTTTCAATACCTCTAAAGAAAACTTGATAGTTTTCTGCTTTCAATTTCTTTAATTCTTTCTCTGTTGGTTTGTACGCAACAATCACAGAAGTGTTTACGCCAGTTTCTCCAAAAACATTTGCAGGTAAATCAAAGATAGCAACGATTCGCATTTTATCCATAAGCCATTTTCTTGCTAACTTGTGTGTGTCTATTGATGCAATTGAATTAGATAATACAATTCCCATCCTTCCATTTTCTTTTAAGATTCTATAGGCATTTTCAAGAAACACAACACCTAAATCTATTTTCTTACCCCCATATAAATTCCACATTTCATAACACTCAATATCCTCCTTGTCCTTTGTATCTTTGGGCTCAAAAGCTCTATCCTCGCCAAATGGCGGATTTGTTAGTACAACATCAAATTTTTTCAGTTTGGTCTGATCTTTCCAATTGTCCCAATTCCCTGCTTTATGTAATTTAGAATTCAGCTCTACTAAATTATCTCTGTCATCAAACTTCCAAATGATAGAACCTTTGTCGGGCTTGTGTTTCAATCTTGCATTGCCATCTCCATTGAGCAACATATTTAATTGTGCAAGCATTACCATTTGTTCGTCATTGTCCAAACCGTAAATATTATTATCGTCTAATTTGGATTCAGAGTTTACATAAGAAACGGAAAGAAAGTCTGCAATTCCAGATGTCGGGTCAATGATTTTTTCTGTACTTCGTGGATTTACTATCTGTACTAAAAAATCAATTATTGGAATGGGTGTGAGGAACTGCCCTTTCTCTGCCTTTGAAAATTCACTTGCGAATTTATGAAATACAATTTGATATAAATCTGTCTTGTGAGACTTCACAAAACTGTAATCTTGGAATTGCTCAACAACTTCAGCAATAATTTTTATATGTTCCTCTCTTTGCCAGTTGATTGTTTCGGTATCAACTCTTTTTAATATGAATTGATACTCCTGAGATGCTTCATTATAAAGCTCTCTCATCCTCTCAATAAAGGTCTGAATATTCTCATCGGAGAGATTAATATAATTCCTTTCCTTTTCTGTCACAAAAAACAATAAATCCAATCTTTCTTTTTCCTTATCCGCTTTATGCCAATCCAAAAAAGAATTTATTTTAGCACTTCTTTTTTCATCAAATATTTTCAGAGCAATTATTTGAATTAAAATTTCATATCCCCTTTGATTTTTCAAACTAACTTTATCCATAGTTCTAAGGATTGCAGAAATGCCATCAGTTAATTGTGTGCTGTAAACTCCACTAATAATTTCTAAATCTTCTATTGTCCTTTTTGCTCTATCAATTTTTGGATGATATATTTTTTGAAACAATTGATCGTAATTTGGAATTGTATTATATGAATCAGTCAAGTGTAGTTGCAAATCCTTTGTTTGACTTTCCTCTTTTTTTGTATTGTATCCTTCATTTAATCTTAAAAACAAATTACCTTGTTTTTTAAATAAATATAGTCGTTCAGTATCATATAAAATCCCTAAACAAAATTCGTTCTCTGATTCTTTCAAAGCAGGTTTCAGCTGCTGATTCCAAACTGTTTCAATATCCTTGCTGTCTTCTTTTTTTATCTCGATTACAGCAATAATATGCTTCCTCAACCAGTCCAATGATTCTTGATCTTTATTTGTATGATAAGCTTTATAATATTCAAACCAGTTTACATTATCAAAAATCGCACAGTCAAATTTGATTGGTGCAGAATTCTTATTCCCTTTTGGGAAAAAAACCTCTGTGCCAATATAATCCTTTGAATACATCCCAGAATTGACTAAAGAGTATAAAAATTGCCATTTATAAAACTGCTCGTTTTTAGTGCCATTTTTATTATTAAGTACGGACTTTTTGTTCAATGTCAAATGCTCTGATAAAAAATTGTTAAACTCATTAGAAGTACTATACTTTTTATCAAACTCTAATTTGACTTGTGAAAATGACTTTGCCATATCTTTTAATTACAATTTTTTTTTTTTGATTTTATATATTCAACTTTATCTTCTGCGATTCTTAATAACTTACTATCCACTTCTTCTTCTAAAATTTGATTTGCTATTTTGTCCGTTAGTGCTTCAGAAATTAATTCATCACTATTCACTTGAAATAATTCAGCAATTTTTAAAATTAGAGATTTAGGTGGCTGTCTCGCATTCCGCTCATACTTTGCTAGCAAGGATGTGTCTATATCTAAATAAGCAGCAACTTTTCTTTGTGGTAACTTAATATCTAACCTAAGTTGTTTAATTGTCTCTCCAAATGTAGTTAGTTTATTTTGGGACATAATTATATGGTCAATTATTGTCCAAATATAATGTCTAATTCCTGAATGACAAGATTCTTACAAAAGAAATACGAACAAAGTTGTTAACACTTCTTTAAGTCTTGAGGTGAAATGTATTTGCTAACATAAAAAATATATCTTAAATAAATTTTGTAGACACCATAAAATGGTGCTGTACATCTTTACATATTTTTTATATTTTTATATATTTAGATTTTAATTTAAAATTGATTTATAAACCAATAGAATTATTAATTATGAATTTCAATTGGAACAAAAATATAGGTTGAAATATTACAATTTCAACCTATATAAGAATTAAGCTTTTTGAACTAAAGTCCAAGTAGCTCCATGACCACCGCCCAATGGGCATGGTGGAAATCTGTTGCCTTTTGCTAATGGAATAGTATTAGATGCATGATTAATGCATCTATAAATTCCACTAACCTGGCAGGTTTCGCCTGTGCGTCCTGACATAATAATAAGGTTAGCTGATACCCGAAAAATCCGAGTGGGTAAAATTTCTCGGAGGCAGGCTTTTGAATCTTGGAAAAAATATTACATTTGCGATCTCGAACATCACATATGCCTCCCCAAGGTCAGGTAGCATGCGCTTTTTGACCTAGGTGGCATTATTCAAACTAGATGCCAAATAAGATTTTGGCGAAAACAATACTTAATCTCGTTTGTTATGGGATTTTTTGTCATGTTTTTTTATGAGTTTTCTGTCACAATATTAATATAACTGACAAAAACAGTCAAAATGACGATATTTTTAGCATTTTATTATAGAAAATTATAATTAGATATGTATAAATATAAATTATTGTTTTACAGTTATTTATATTTAAATCTGTTGTCTTTTGGGGTGTATAGAATATTCTAATTATTAATTTTTACTAATAAAATTAGCTAATTAAAAGTTGAATCAATTAGATATAAATTAATAGTCGATTTGTCATTGTAGATATTAGTTCTAAATCTACTAGACCTATCAAATGGTGTGAAAGTTAAATTCAGTTTGGAGTATTATATTTAATTAATAAACACTTCCAGAGTTAGTCTAGGTTGTAATTCAAGATTAATTAAATACAAAATTTAAGAAAATTAATTTTTACTTAAATCTCCCCACTGCGCTCGCTTCCCCATTCACCACCTCAATTATCACATCCACCTCGTGAGCATGTTCATTTCCACCTCTAAATTTTCCTTCTTTGGTAGAGTGATATATGAATATAAAGGCAGTTCTTGGGAACTTTTTATGTAACGCAGTAATATCCGATATTTCCATTCCTGCCTTAGAAACTGAATCGATAAACACAAAATCAAACTCAGATAAATCCTCTGGCACTTGCTCTGCAATAAATAAGTTAGGATGTGATGCTCCTAAACGATCTATTTTTTCCTGGAGTGTATATCCATAGCCTTCTTCAATTGGGCAGAATAGCACCTTGCCATGATGCTGGGCTAAGTGTTTTGCTAAGTCTAAGCACATGGTCGATTTTCCACTTTTAGGTAAGCCATAAACCATTGCCATAAATCCCACTGAAGGGTCACCTATTAACTCACGATATTTACCTTCGAGGCCTATGGTTTCAAATTCCATTTTAAGAAGTTCCTGGGACGATATTACTTGAACCTCTTTTGCGTTTTCATCTCCAAACAATTCATCTTTCTCGAAGATATCAAAGCCACTAAGTTCAGCCTTGGATATGGAAAGCATCTCTTTCGAGCTATCTAGATATTCTTTCAATAATACATAAGCATCATTTAGTTTCTTTGCATATTTATCAGTCGGTTGAAGCTTGCCATTTTTTACAGCTTTCTTCATACGATCGTATAATTTCTGCGCTTTGTCTTTAACGCCTTTCTTTCCATTCAAGCTTATAAATGATTTAATGAACTTGGTGGATTCAAATACCTCTTCAGAATTAGAAATGGCTAAATATCGTTTTAGACTTTTAGGTTCTAATTTAATTTCAATAGCATCGCCCATCATTTCATAGCATTTGATTAGCTGACTTTGCATATGGTTAATATCTTTAGAGTATTCAGAATCTTTGGTAATTCTGCGCTCCACAATTGCTTTTTGCAAACTATGTAAAAGGCTCAATACTTGCATTTGGGTTTTCACTTTTCCATGCATGGCCAAATAACGTTTTATGAACTGTACATCTGAATCGATGTGTTCTACTTCTTTGGTAACGTATTCTTTTTTAGGTTCTGGCTCAACAGTTTTAACCAGCTCCATTTCATTTTGATTAATGAATTTTTTTGCTTCATCAAACGAATCAAAACGATCGTTGGAGAATGCTTGTGCTTTAGAAATATGCCAAACCATAAACTTCTTTGAAGTTTTGGATACTGGTCTTATCTCTACTTTAAGTCCTTTATAGTTTACTATTTTTGCTTGCGCAGGCTTTGGAGGAGAAACTTTAGTTTCCTTTTTCGCTACTTTCTTTTTACTTGCTTCAGGCAATTTCTTTTCAGGAATTACTACGGTGTTTTTACCCAGGTATTCTTCAAGCTTAATGAAGTAAGCATCTACCACTCGCATAATGTTTTCATTAGAATGATAAGCTGCCCAATTTTCTGCCGATGCTCCTTGCACCAATTTGTTTCCTTTTGCGAGTGCTTCAGGTAATTCATCCCAATTTATGTTTGCTGTTTCTGAAAAGTAGTTTTTAGTAGTTAACATGATTAAAAGTTTATAAGGTCAAGTTCTAGTTCTAATGCAAGAGCTTCTAGCTCTAATTGATTAATTGGTTGTTTGATTTCTGTAGGGAGTGAAGCTGTACGATATTCAAGCAAATAGTTTAGCCTGTTAAATTCTTCAGCTCTACTTTCAGCACTTCTTCCTTCTACCTGTAGGGCAGATTTCTTTTGCTGAATTTCCAATCTTAGCGATGCCCACTTTGGCGAATCTTCTTCTCCTTTAAATTCTTCTGCTTGTAGAATTAAGTTTTGTTTCTCCGCTTGTAATTGTGCAAGGATAGGCGCTAAGTCGCTGGTTGATGAGCATCCCTTTGGTTTAAGAATAGTTCGCTCTGTTTTTCGAACTTTACTCACGTATTCTTTGAAGTAGGATAAGTAATACCTGTTCGGAAAGTAAACGCCAAGTAAAGTGTACGAGGATTCAATTTTCCTGCCCAAAGCGAGGATATCTTTATCCTGCTGGTCAGTTGCATTAATTAAAGCCTCGATGTCTTCCTTGAGCTCTTTTCCTTTTTTAGACTGCTTGTTTATTATTTCTCCATCTTCAGCTACTTTCATCGTCCCTTGCATAAAGGTTGCGTTCATTAGCGACGTATGGAAATTTCGAATGGCATCTAAGCTTTTCTCTCGATACGTTTTATAATCGGTAATGTCTTTTTCAACTTCTTTGATAGCCTCTATAGCAAGCATTATTTTTCTGTGCTCTCTACTGAGTTGCTCTTTAGCCTGGTCGAAAAACATTCTCACTAATCGGTCAACATCAGTTATGAGGGCCAGTTTAATTTCTTCGGGATCCATACTTTCTAAATCCAGCACGTTTCCTCTATCTCCTCTAAACCAAATGTCATTGATACGAGAGGTTTTTTCTTCAAGCTTTTGGAACACGAATACATCCATGCTATCCTGTACTAATGGCATTACAATTCTTACGTATTTAAACTGATTGCCTTGTCTCCAAATACGTCCTTCGAGCTGACGAATATCAGTCGGATTCCATTCAGGATAACAGTTGTAAATAACCGTTCCTCGTTTTTGTAAATCAATCCCTTCACGAATGGTGGCTGTACCGATAATGATTTTTACAACGCCATCTAAAAAAGCTTCTTTGATAATTTCTTTACGGGTATCGTTAATTTCTGAAGAAATAATTTCAACTTCATCTACCTTAGTTTTATCATACAGCACGCCTCGCTTATAACCGATTTCTTTTTCGAGGTATTCCTTAATTAAAGGAAAAAATAGTTTACCTCGGTTCATGTAAATCACCTGTCCGCTCGCCGTTTCATCATGCTTTTCGTGCCAGGTTTTTACAGATCGTATGCATTCCATCACGTAAGCAATCTTCGGGCTTTGCTGTACAAAATCTTTATAATCTTCAGGAGTTCCTTTTAATAAAAACGGTGACAAAGCATTATCTAAGGAATAAGCCAAGGCTCTAAACAAATTACCCATGTCGAGTTTGCCTTGAGTAGATTTCTTTGCCATTGCAACGATTCCGTTTTGGTTCTCTCGTTGCATTGGTGTCATGTTGATGTAGGTGAGCACCTGCTTATCTTGTGGCAAACGTTCCTTTACATTTTCAAAATTATAAAGTAAGGGTAAATTAATTTTCTTCGGTCGAATAACACCAGCTTCTTCACCTGTTTTGTAAAGGATATGATTGTAGATTAGTTTCTGTAATATCCTCCTGTTGGTAAAGCTTTTTATCACTTCTTTCTCTACGATTTCTTCTTTGTAGTTTGCCGCCCATTCCACGGTTGGTAGTACGAACAAATCAAAGAATGTATCTAGACTTGAAATACCATTATCTCGAAGCGAATCATATGCAACGAGCGATAACATAGAGTAAATCTCAAGTGGTGAATTAGAGAATGGAGTAGCGGTTAAGAGCATGGTATTTCTACCGTATTTGCGCTGAATGAAACTCAACAATAAGAACGCTTTCTGACCTGTCTCTGATGTTGCCGATTGAATGTTGTATCGTTTATTACCTTCTTTATCACTCTTAACTTGTGAGAATACATTTTTACACCTGTGCGCCTCATCAATAACGGCATAATCAAATCCGAGGATGTCAATGTCGGCAATAGAATTCTTTTGCCCCACGCCGATCATTTCTCTAAACTTTTGGTATTCGATTTCCTTGTCTCGAGAAGATTTTTCCTTACTCTGGCCAAGGATATTTACCAGCTCGGTAAATAGTTCATCCGAGACAGAATCACCAAAGCCTAATCGCTTAAATCCTTCGTAAGTAACCATCGTTATTGATCGTTCATCAACTGGATTATTTAAATCAATTTTACTGATAACTTCTGTTCCTAAATTATACCAATCGTTTACCGTAATGCCTGTATGAGATAGCACGCCTGAAACATGTTCACCTGTTTTTTTATCAGTATAACCGATGATCTCATTCATCCATTTTTTGTAGGTCGGTTTTGGTACAACGATCAGTGGACGTTTGCATTTTCCTGAATATAAATTATGAGCAAGGTTTACAATGGCAGTCATTGTTTTACCAACACCTACATCAAATGCATTAATGCCTGAACCCATTGCCTCCATAAAAGCGACACCTTCTCGCTGGATGTCGGTAATTTGTAAAATACCTGACTTAAATCGTGCTGAACATTCAAAGCCAATAGGTACTTTAGAATAGTTGATGTCCGACTGGCCGTTGTACAACCTGTTCCATGCATAGTTTAGTTTTTGCTGGTCTTCAAAGGCTAGTACTTCATGTAAGAATTTAGAGAATAGTTTTTCACCCTCAATTCTAGCATTTGCTTTTATCTCTGCCTTTTCTTCTTTGGTTAATTTATCATCTCGGAGCGAACGATTAGCTAGGTAATAGTCGGCTATATCGATGGCAGCACTTTTTTCAAAATCAGTGTCGGCATTAAGCGTAAATAGCCATTTGATGAATACATGCTGAAGGGTATATTTTGTTTCTCCATCAAAGCGGATATTTATTTTCTCTCGCTCTTTTTTGCGCTCTACTTTCCCGTTTACTTTTTTGAGCTCTTCCGCATTTTCTAAGTCCATAAATTCCTCACGAACCTGTGAGATGTAAAACAAATTTGGATCTACTGCAAAGTCTGAAATAGCAGTAATAATTGGACGTTCTTTTTCATCCGTATTTTCAACTGATAATAGTTCAGGCTTCGCTTTTTCAATGACTTGTTTGTGCAGCTCCCAACATTCTAATCCAAAATGTTTCTCTATCGCTTCTTTATCTTTCTCCAGTTGTACCAATCGGTCGTACATATTACCGTAGGTATAAATCGGAAATGGCATGAGCTCTCCAGCATGATAAAATAAAGCTCCAGCTTTTACTAAATCAAATAACTGTGCTTCCAGTGCCTTGCCAGCACCCTTGATGTAATAGGGTTCCCAGCCTTTCATGGGTACGCCCATTCGGCGTTTGTACCAAATCCATGCTTTAATTTCAGCTTCAGTAATACCTTTATTGTACTTGGCTACTACCTCAGAAAAGGATAGTTTTTTATTTTCCAATTCGCCCAGTCCCTTCAAAGAATTAGCTTCCTTAAGTACCTGCTCAATGATGTGAGTGTTACCTCTAATGTTAGTGGAGGTATAAGGATTAAGCGAACCTAATCCGTTTAAATTTTGTATGCCTGATAGATAACTCATATTCTTTTTATTTGCATTTCTAGTTCAAGTGCTAATGCCTCAATTTCTAATTCACTCATTGAGGTGTTTCCCATTGGATGCTCGTTCATAAATTTTAGTGCATGCTCGTTTGCATCCGATACGCTCATGTAATTAATATTCTCCAGTAAAAAATCTCCGTTATGAATCTGAAAATTATAATCTACTCCATGCGTAAATACTTGTATCATGTAGTTCCCGCATCCATATTGCACGAAGAAGTCTTCGTCTTCAGGATCGTATGTTTTAATGGCCCAGTCGCCTGGTAAATCAATGAGCAATTGCAAATCGCCTAGCGCATAGTTTAGAGTACTAATTATTTCTACTAAACTGCCTTTAATAGTAATTGGAAATTCTCTGCTTGAGGTGTATTCTTCTTTGCCACAAATCTTTTCAGGATGTCTAGCAAACCAGGTGTTGAATGTGCAGAGCTCGCTGAAAGATAATGGCTCGTTTGAATACTCTCTTTGCTTCATATAAGCAGCTACAATCGATTCCTCATCTCTATCTTTTGCATATACTCCATTGCGAAGAAGCGAGGTATTAAAATCCTTTGCATCTAATTTAGAAAGTACATCCCGAATCATATCGATGCGAGCTCTCAAATATTTTGGCGAGGTAGTATCCATCAGATTAATTGCATTTCAGATTCTAATAATGGGATGATTGCTGTGGGTACCATTTGATCGTGCAATACTTTTTCAATAACCATATTCTCTACTTGCAGGTAGCCTTCCTTCGACTGAATCATATCAAATAAGTTAGGTGAATTAGCCTGTGTGATTTTTTTGAGCTGAACGAATATTTCTGAGCGTAGTTTCTGCTCTAAGTCATTAGGAATATCAGAGGCAGCGCCAAGAGATCGTTCACCTTGTTCAGAGAAGGATAGATATCCATCACGAGTAACAATGATATGATCCATTAAATGAATGTCGAATAATTTCAGCGCATCTTTAATTCGTTTCGTAAGAATTCTATCTGCTTCAGATGGCTGAAGGTTTCCGCTTGGATGGTTGTGAGAAATGATAACGGCTTTGGCAAGCGTTTTAAGCGCCACTGCTGCTACTATCTCAATATCCACCATAGTTGCATTGATGGTGCCAGTAGAGTGGTGGTAATAGCCTATAATTTTATTTGCTTGATTTAAGTAAATAGCAATAAAATGTTCTTGTACTTCAATGCCTTTTAAAATTCTTTCACGAATAAAACTTGTTACATCAGCCGAGCTGTTTACCTTTCCAAAGAAGTAAGCATCTTTGTTAAAGGTGACTTCAATTTCACGGACTCTAAATTCTGCATCGAGTTCATCAATTTTTGATTCTAAATCTGAGTAAGCTGATTTATCAAAAACCATTTGAGGCTGGAAAGTCGTTTGGGTATAATTCATGGTTATATTCTTTTTAAGACAATGATGTCTGTAGGTACGCTGGAAAATTTAAATACGGGGGGTAATCGGTAGGCATCTAAAAGCTGAGCGTATTTTTCTAGCTCTAACTTTTCTCCTTGGTAAGTGATTCCGTTTCTTAAGAAATTACTACCAGTGATGAATACTAATAGTCCTCCTGGTTTTAAAAGCTGAAGTCCTTGGTACATAAAGAACAGTTCTATTTGATGCATCTTAGGGCGAGTGAAATAAGAGCTGTATTTGTTTTTGTATTTTCCGTAAGGTGGATTACCGATCACTAAAGAAAATGGAGCACCTGTTAACCAGGTTAATTTATCTTTTAGCCTAGAAGTAAATCGAGGTTCTTGCAAGAATGCAGTTTCAAAATAACCGTTATAAATCTTTGCTTCAGGGTAAAGTATTTCTGTGATGCGTTTAGATACTGGATTAGTTTCAAAGGCGTAACACTTCGATTTGTCAGGCGCATACTTTAACATATTACCAGTACCTACACTTGGCTCAAGTACTGTTCCTGTTGGTTTGTAGCCATAACGATACGCAAGCTTCCACATCAGTTCGCAGATGTAATCAGGGGTGTAATATTCATATAATACTCCTTCACCTGTTGCACCTTTCGAGCCTTGTCCTCCAGAGCCTTCGTATTGAACAAGAAGCTGCTTATCTTCCTGGTAGTATTTTTCACCTTTCTTATCCTTACTACGTATGAGCTCTTCGATTTTTTTATTGAGTGCTAACTGATTCATACCTGCGCCTCCAATAATCCATTTTTACCCACTACTTTCAGTACATAAGCATACGCTTCTTCACTTCTTTTTTTAGCACTGACTAATGTTTCTTTAACAGTATTTCCTTTAGGTTTATAGAAGTACCCTTGGTTATACCTGAGTACTACTTTATCTAGTCTAAGCATTCCTTTTTCTTCGTGCTGATCAATTAGCAGTCCTAAGTAAATACTGCCCACTAGAATGTTAAATTCAGGATTTAACAGGTCAGTTTTGGTGATCACATTTCCAGAATAGTTGTTGGATTTTAGTTTTTGTCCTAAATACTGTTGAGCAAGTATTGCATCAAGCCTTACACCCAATTGTTTTTTAAGTATGTTTTTTTCTGCAGTACTTAGTCTTTTAAAATTATTTTCTTGAACTAAGGTATCGTGAGCAGTTTGAGGTTTTAGTTGCATTAATCCCACTGCACCAGCTGAACTAATTACGCTTTCATTGCCAGCACTTTCAGCAAAAATGATGGAAAGAATAATTGCTCCTGGTACTTTAGTTAATTGCTCAACCAATCGAATAGATTTATAAAATCGTTTAGCAATATCAGCCAATGCCGATTTAAGTTGAGGAGTTTTTTCCTTAGCATAAAAGGGAGTACTAATCATCGGTATGGCTATATTCATTACGATGCTTTTAAGAATTGTATAGTTCTATTTTGCTTTTGATTGGAAGTGAGTTTTTTATTCGCCCTTGCTTTTAAAATCATTGCAGCAATGGCAATAGTTGAGGCAATAATTACCGAATTACTTTTCATCAATTTGTATGTATTTTGAGTATTGAATTTTGCTGTACGGACTAGCTAAGCTTATGCGCTGCGTTAACCTGCGAGGAGAAAATAACCACAACCAAGGGTTGGCTCTTGAGCCTTTAAATACTGCTTGAGAGAGGGTATCAAAATGAGTTATACTTATCGATTGTTTATTCCCAATAGCTTGCCCCTGAATACTAATCCATGCATCCGAATAGTCGAACTGTTTTACCCGAATCGTATCTTGAATGATGCTGTCTTTTAGGGTAGTGATAATTGTTTTTTCTAGTC
>Ga0208629_100019_pt1 | contig 127197 bp, 100 predicted proteins | sample LakWasMet19_HOW5_2_FD_183865 | JGI IMG/M metagenome (GOLD analysis project Ga0208629, IMG submission 183865) | Freshwater sediment methanotrophic microbial communities from Lake Washington under simulated oxygen tension - Sediment Metagenome... | ecosystem: Environmental > Aquatic > Freshwater... | reverse complement strand
GATAACCATAGATATAAATTTTCAGAAGGGTTGAGGGGTGATAGGCAGGGCGACCTGTGGCCTCCGGTTTAACGCCTTCAAAACCCAGCGATCCAAGATCAAGCCCTTCAACAAAAACCTCGACTACTCGGACTGGATTGCACTCGGTAACGTAGTCATCCAATGATTCTGGAAATCAAGCGAGTCGCTAAGTTTTGAAGGGTAATTTCCTTGCTCCTGCGTGAAATCATCAAAACTTAGCGACGGTTAGATTGCTACGCAAGCCCCGGCTGTCCTGCTCCAATATCGTTTATCCACGACAAGGTGGCTAAACATCGCAGCAATGACGTTACGCTATCGGCATCGACCGATTGCATTTTTCCATCGCAAACAGCACGCTCGATAAAACGCCGGAACGATATAGCTACCGGCGACTAAGATTCACGCACCTTCCGACTCCGGTTCGGTGCATTCCATGAATCTCAGCGAAGGTATTTTGTGTCCGATGCTCGCCTTGTATAAAACGTTTCAATTGAAGTCCTTAACGTTTAATTAGGGCTAAATTTTACCACTTATTACGTTAATTCTCCTTATATTTCAAGTAATTAAGTTATATTTTTACGGCTTTTACTATGGCTTGTGTTTTGACACAGTCTGGGCCGTTATGAGGAGCTCAGCTCGGCCAACTTTAGAGTGTTTTGACTATCTAAGTTCTGTTCAAATGCTCACTCAAGTTCTGTTACGAGCAATCAATGCTCACCACGAATGATGTTGTGTTGCTGCTCCATACCTTCGGTTAAGTTATAACCTTCGTTATTGAATAGAGCGCCCGTAAAAAACAGACGCATATCTATAATCCAGGCAATTTGTTTAAGCTCATTGTTCTTTATAACAATGGTTGAAAGCTTGTAGTTATCATCAATAATCTGATCCACGGTTGTTTTCGGGTTGAGAGGGTCTTCTTTTAGCGCGCCCGAAACAATACGCTGAGCAGATTCCATCGTCAGTGACGGAGGATTGATGGTGGAAAGCTCGGCGTTTTTATCATTTTTAAGCGACTGCGCATCAAAGTGACCAATGTCATAGCCAAGCTTAAATGTCAGGCCGATTAAAATAACGCCACCCCAAACAGACAGGCCAATTTTTAATCGTCTTCGAACACGAGGATTTTTCAGTCTTTTTATAATTACGCTAATTTTCATTTTATGTTTATTGCGGTTTTATGGCTTTATTTGCCCATTATTTAATATTCAAGTCTTTGGTATAACAAGTATGCAGTGAGCTTATAGAGAATTTGTTTTTAGGTATCGCCAATATCTGGATAAGTGGGACATTGTATATTTTCGCTTGTTTGGCTTAAGAGTCTTAAACGTGTTTAGTATATAAGTCCCATAAGCCCAAGGCGCTCACAATTATCAGGCCACCGCCAATCCAACGTTTAAAAAGCAGATCATTGCGCATGATTGCCGTGTGCGCTTTTAACCCCAGAATGTGGCCGATGGCGGCAATCGGTAGAAGTGTTAGCGCCGTTAGAAAATGCAGGTCAACCGATAGCGCAATAAATGTGGTCATTTTGATGCTGACAAGAATGAACCATAGTACAAATAGGGTGTCGCGCAATTTGCTATGGCTGACGTGTCGCATGTAGACAGCGACCATCAATGGCGCTCCGGATAAGGAAATACCGGCAATGTAGCCGCCTAAAATGAGCAGTATTCTATCGACCCAGGCATGATGGCTTTGAATGCCTCGGTTGAGCAGCCAGATAAAGCCATAAAACAAGGTCACTGAATAAATAAAGCTATTCAGCCATAACAGCGGCAGGCTCACGAGTCCGAATACGCCAATCACAGCGGGCGGAATGATATAAATTGACGACTTTCGCAAATACTGCCAATCGACATTATGTAAGCGGTTAAGCAGTGTTAAGCCAGAAAAAAACAGTAAATGTGCCCCGATGATAGGCAGCCACAACAGCGGGTTATTTTGTACGAACAGCATCAACGGTAATCCTAATGCCGCTCCTCCAAAGCCAAGCCCGGTTCGTACAAAGCCGGTCCAAACGAACACCAATGCAATAGAGAGCATTTGGTAAGAGGAAAAATCCAGGAACATGATTTAAAAATAGATTGTTTTTTAGTAGCCGTTTCGGCTGTTGGTCTGTATGCGCATCATGCCCATTTTATTAAAAGAGCACGAGATATTTGAAGTATTGCCAATGTTGGATTGGTCTTAGATGCCGAAGAAAAGATAACCCGCAATTGCTGTGCTTCCTATGCCGACAATTTTAATTTTATCCAATAAGGATTGTTGGCCCCAGTAATAAAGGCAACTTAATTTCTTGCGTGACCAGTATAAAAGCAATCCCTTACTCCACCGCACAAGAGCGGATAAGGCCAGTCGTCCCACAAAGTACAAGGCTATAAGTCCGCAGGTCATCAGTACGTAAAAAACGATAACTTGGGTTTCGTGCAGTTCGGTATGAAATTGATGCTCAATGAGATGATCAAGCCCTATTTCAAGGAACTCAAATACCAGATGCAGCATATGCAAAGTTATTTCAAGCACATGATGTCCTGCGCTTATCAGCAGTGACAAAACCTGGTCAGGTGCAGCGAGAAAAGCTAGGGCGAAAGCGGCTATCGAACCATTGGCGACGAACTGTTGTTTTTTTATTTTACCGACATGTTGGCTCAATAATTCGCTATCTTCTGCGGTCAGGTTAACAAACTGAGCACCAATTGAATAAGGGTAGCGATTGCTTTCATAAGGATTGCTGGGTTTGCAATACACCACTTTGCAGTAGGTCATCACGGTTGTCATGCTCGACAGCAAAAGTATCCTGAGCATTAAGTAGTCGCCGGTTTTCAATTCCTCCTGACAGGTAAAGGCGATGCCGCTGGCGCTTATATTGACATGGAGCGTGTCGTTTTCCTGACTTTGTGAATAGGGAAATGAAGGCTCATCGATTGTGTGATTGGAATATTGGGACTGGGCAAAGCCATTGAGAATATTATCGAAGCCAGGTTGCGTTTCATTTAGCTGACTAAGAGCAATTTTTTGGTAGAAAAGGTTTACCTGTTCATAGACGCGCAAAGCAACTCTACGATTTGATTTGTTGTCGTTACCGTTGATTGTGCTCATGAAAATCCTTAAGTCCCTGATTATTTAACGCTGTCGATCATAGCTAAAGGGGCTAAATCTTTAATGCGTGATAAAGAAAGCTGATATGGGAAAAGAAAAACCTGCGTTCAATATTCGATACCTTGCAACTCTGCAAATCTTTATTGTGAGTTTCTTTCGAAAATATTATTGGCTATGCTGATCTGCGTAAGCTTCTAGCTGCATATCTTTGATCATTAATAATAATTCTTCGCGTTGGCGTTTTAATGGGCCTATATCCGCTTCAAGTGTGGCTATATTTTCTGCAACACTGCCTTTCGACTCATTGATTTTTCTTAACAATTGCAAACGGCCTTCGATTTGGCGTTTGTGGTCTTTAAGTTGGTGCATAAGCGGTGTTAATACGCTGTTGCTCCAAGTGGTTGCGTCGGCGTGGGCTTGTCTTAATACATTTCTGGCTTTGGCAATCAAGGTGCTATAGAGCTTGTTGATGACAATGCTTTGCTCGGTTAGCGTGGTTCTACTACTGGTACGAAACGCCTCGCCCTCTTCAAAAATTTGTTCGAGCTCAAATTGATACTGTTTGATAGAAAACAGTTGTGGCTCAATTTCTTTGAAGCCATATTCATCTTTGAATTTTTTGTGGATAGCTTTGACCAGACGGCGCGTTTCGTTAGTGATGTCGACCGAGTCTTGCAATAAGTCGCGCAGCTCATCAAACAATTTGCGCATGGCTTGTTTCATGCCATAGGTGGTCAGGCTTTTTTCCATCTCGTGCTTGCTGGTTTTGATAATAGCATCGATTTTTTCTTTGCCGAAAGAGTCCACCAGCATTTTTGCTTGTACAGTAAATACTCGGCGACTGGCCTGAAAATTCTCGATGTTGGCCATGTAAACGCCTTGGCGGTCACGGGTTTCAGCCAACAGCTTGCCGGTCATGTCCTGATTCTGGAAATCTATTTTCTTGAATTCTTCCAGCTGATTGTGGGCATTTGCCAGCGCTGTTGTGGTGAGGTTTGACGACTCATTAATCAAAAATCCTAAGTCACGCACGATGGTAGCCATCAGTATCTCGCGACGCTGCTTTAAGATGTCGTTGGCTAAATAATCTTCCAAAGCAACTAAACGGCTTTTTTCAAGTAGCTCGGCGTCGGATTTTACTTTTGCTAATAATGCTTGCTTGGCAGAAACAGGAAATATCGCGGCCTCGTCAATTTTTAGGGTAGCGGCCGATGTTTTAATTTGCGACAGGATTGCAGCTTCGTAACCATTTTCACCTGCTAAGTCATCCCACATGGCGTCGATTTTGTTCATCACCACAGCAAGGCCTTGCTTATTGCCGCCGCGGGCGCTGCAGACATGGTTGCGCCACATTTCCAGATCGCTTTTAGTAACGCCGGTGTCGGCTGCCAGTACGAACACAATCGCCTGGGCGCTGGGGAGCATGCTTAATGTTAATTCCGGTTCTGTACCCAATGCGTTCAGTCCTGGCGTATCAAGAATAGCCAAGCCTTCTTGTAACAAAGGATGAGGAAAGCTAATTAGAGCGTGGCGCCAGCAGGGGATTTCAACTTTACTGGGGTTGACTATGCCTTGCTCAGCAGCTTCGCGTTCGTTCCACAAGCCCAATTTGATGGCAAGCTCACGATCGACTTGCTTGGTGGCGATTAGTTCTTTGAACGCTTCCTGCATTTGCGTGGGCGAAGTGCAGTCTAATTCGATTTTTGTCCAGCGATCGGGATACTGTTTAAGCTCGGTTAATGAAATATCTTCAAGACGACTTTCGATATTTAATAGCCTGATATAGCTGCCTCCCGCTTCGTCATAATAAAGCTCAGTAGGCGACATGGTGGTACGGCCGGGCGAAGATGGCAGTAGACGCAGGCCCGTTTCAGCGAAAAACAAAGCATTAATCAGCTCGGTTTTTCCGCGCGAAAATTCGGCAACAAAAGCAAGCGTAACGCGGTCGGCTTTTAAGCCTTGAAGAATATTTAGAATGGTATTGGTGCTATGTGTATCGTTCATCCCATAGCGGCTGCGCCATTGCAGATACATTTCTATGGCCTGTATCAGGTGCATACGCCACAGCGAATATTCGTGCATTTGCTGTTTAAATTCCAGATTCCTCATGGCAAGCCTTCTGTTACTAACACGTTTTTGTAAGGGGTCGATTGTCCGGTAAACGGCGCTTTCCGCAAGTGTAGCTTATATCTTGAGAACGGGTAGCGCTGCCAGCTTAAATTTAACTATTCTGAATTCCGTAAAGACGCTGGTATTCGAGTATGGTCGCAACGTGCTCGCTGTTATTAGCAGTCAGGTAATCGATGATATTTTTAAGATTGATAATGGAAACCACTGGCATGGAGAATTGCTGGCTGACTTCCTGAATGGCGGAAATATTGTTTTGGCCTTTTTCTTGCCTGTCCAGAGCGATCAATACGCCTGCTGGCGTTGCCTGGGCTTGTTTGATGATGTCCACCGATTCTCTTACTGAGGTTCCGGCGGTAATAACATCGTCCAAAATCAACACTTTGCCATGCAAGGGGGCGCCGACCAAATGGCCGCCTTCGCCATGGTCTTTGGCTTCTTTGCGATTGAAGGCAAAAGGAATATCACTGTTGGTAAGTTGCGCATAAGCAATGGCTGTGGTGCTGACCAACGGGATGCCTTTATATGCAGGACCATAAAGCACATCTGGGTTAATGCCGGAGTGCAGCAGCGCTTGAGCATAAAACTGACCTAGCTTGCCTAGTTGTGCGCCGGTATTAAATAAACCGGTATTAAAAAAATAAGGACTGGTACGGCCCGATTTTAATTGGAATTGGCCAAATTTTAATACGCTACATGTTAATGCGTAGGCGATAAAGTCTTTTTGATAATCAAGCATGATGGTTAGCGTTGGGTTTGTGTAAAAAGAGACGGGTTAAATAACGAATTTTTGCAAAATATCATCCAAAAAATTCCAACCCTGTTCTGAGCAATAATAATGATTGTTTTGCTGAAGAAGCAACCCTTGTCTAACGCAGGCGGTTAAAGACGGTTCAAGCGTGGCGGCTTCTAGTCCAGTAGTGGCTTGGTAGGTTGCTAATGAAAATCCGCTTTTAAGACGCAGATGATTCATCATAAATTCCAACGGCAGGTCCAATGTTGAAATTGTTTCGGCACCGGCGAGTTTGTCTATTGCGCTTAAATACTGTTCGGGGCTGCGTGTTTTATGGGTTCGAACTATTTGGCCCGGTAATCCCATCGATATTTTACCGTGAGCTCCCGCACCAATACCTAAGTAATCGCCAAATTGCCAATAGTTAAGATTGTGCCGACAATGTCGCCCCGGCTGGCTATAGGCCGAGACCTCATATTGTTGATAGTCATGCTCGGCCAGCAATTGTTGACAGGCTTTTTGCGTAGCAAAAATACTTTCATCAGTGGGTAGCTTGGGGGGAAACTTATGGAAATAAGTATTGGGTTCCAGCGTTAACTGATAAAACGAAATATGCGTAGGGTTTAAGTTTATTGCCGTAGCTATATCAGTCTGGCTATCTTCAGGCCCCGCGCCTGGGAGGCCGAACATTAAATCTAAATTAAAATTGGCAAAGCCGGCGTGATGAGCTATTTCTCCGGCTTTGAGGGCTTCTTGGCTTGAATGTACCCGGCCTAGATTTTTTAATAAAGTATCGTTAAAACTTTGTATGCCGATGGAAAGCCGGTTAAATCCTAATGATCGGAATTCGGCAAACTTTTGGCTTTCAAAGGTGCCGGGATTGGCTTCAAGGGTGATTTCCAGCCCGTCTTCAAGCGTAACTTGCTGCGCTATGCCGGTTAATAAACGATCAAAAGATTCAGGAGAAAATAGGCTGGGCGTGCCGCCGCCAATAAAGATACTGCTGATGGGGCTGGCGATTTGGTAGCGTTGCACGTCACTGGCTAAATCTTCAAGCAACGCATCAATGTAAGCTGACTCAGGGGTATCAGATTTGACTGCGTGCGAATTAAAATCGCAATAGGGACATTTTTTAATACACCAAGGAATGTGTATATATAAGCTGAGTGGTGGCAAGGTATTCATGTATTAGGTTTAGAATAAGCCAGAGTTTAACACTTTGGATTGAGAGTTTATGCGACTTTTACTGGTTGAAGACGACGAAATACTGGGCGATGGTTTAGTCGAAGGCTTAAAAATGGAAGGCTATGCCGTCGATTGGCTGACTAATGGCAAGCTTGCGGACGAAGCCTTAAAAATCAACAGCTACGAATTGGTGGTACTGGATCTTAATCTGCCGGATATGGATGGCCTGGAGATTTTGCGCGCCTTAAGATCACGCAAAGATGAAACGCCGGTGTTGGTGTTAACCGCCAGGGATACGGTGCCGGATCGTATTGTGGGCTTGGATAGCGGCGCCGACGATTTTGTTATCAAGCCGTTTGATCTTAGTGAAGTGTGTGCCCGATTAAGAGCGCTGGCTAGAAGAAATGAAGGCAGAAGCGCGCCAACACTGGAGTACAAAGGCATTGTGCTTGATCCAGCCTCGCATCAAGTCACCTGGAATGATGAAAAGGTGGAGTTGTCGCAAAAAGAGTTCGAAATCCTCAGCTTTTTAATGAGCAATATCGGTAAGGTGATCTCTCGCGCTCGATTGGAAGAAAGCTTGTATTCGTGGGATTCCGATGTCGAGAGTAATACTGTTGAGGTACATATTCATCATTTAAGAAAAAAACTCGACCCGGCCATTATTCGCACGGTCAGAGGCGTGGGTTACATCATCGATAGCGAAGACGAGCAATGAATTATTCTTTACGGCAACTATTGCTGGTTAGTTTGCTATCGGCTTCCATGTTGATTTGGGGCATTGCCGCTTATATCAGTTACAAAGGCATCCGCGATGAAGTGGCTGGGCTGTTTGATGCTGAGCTGGCGCAGTCGGCAAAAGTGCTGCACGCCTTGGTAGAAAGCCTGGTACGCGAGGGCGCGTTATCCAAGCATTGGGCACAAGCACAGACTGACGATTTGCTGCGCAGTTATTCTTTGGGCCGAAAAAGCCAACGCAAAGGCGCTTTTCAGCAATGGGCTAAAGAGGCCGAGTTATTACAGCGCGCAGAATTGGAGCCCTCTATCCCCGTGTCGGGTTTAAGCAAAACCAATATCGATGAAGAGCTGTGGCGCGATGCGTTTGAAGGCTTACTTGATGCCAACAGCCTGGGGCACAAATACGAACGAAAAATAGCTTTTCAGTTGTGGTCAAAAACGGACGGCCTATTGCTGCGCTCTGATAGCGCCCCGACCTTTGCATTTGCTTCTATCGATCACGGCTTTAGCGAAACCAACATCGATCATACCCTGTGGCATGTCTACAGCATCTCCAGTTCCAATGATGAGTATGTGATTCATGTTGGCCAACAGGAGCAAATTCGCGGCGAATTAACGGATGAAATTTCGACCCAATTAATTAAACAATTTTTAATTGGCTTGCCGTTCTTGGGTGTGGTGATTTGGTTGATTGTCGGGCAGGCACTTAAGCCGCTTAATAGATTGGAAAGATCATTATCCAAGCGTGAAGCCAGTTACCTGAAGCCGTTATCCAGCAAAAAGCTGCCAAAAGAAATTGTTCCGGTGGTAAATGAAATCAATAATTTGTTTGCGCAATTGGAACAGGCTTTTGAAGATGAGCGCCGATTTACTGCGGATGCTTCCCATGAGTTAAGAACGCCATTGGCAGGACTGCTAACACAAGCACAAGTGGCGATGCGTACTCAGGATGAAGTAGTGCGAAATCAGGCACTAAAAAGAATCGAACAAGCGGTCAAACGCATGAGCTACATGGTGCAGCAGTTACTGACGTTTTCGCGCATTGATTCCAATACCGAGTTTTTAGCCAAAGACGTCACCTTGCTGAGTAGTGAAGTAGTGCAGGTGATTACCGAGTTGGATCCTGAAGCGCATAAGAAGCGCATTCTTATCGAATTTGAAGAAGACAATGTGGCGCCGATTATCGCGAACACTCTGCTGATCAACATCTTGATTAGAAATATCATCGACAATGCCATTAAATACACGCCGGCGTATGGCACCATTAAAGTAAGCGTGACCGGCAATAACGAACAGGTAGGGTTTTGTGTGGAAGATTCAGGCCCAGGCATTCCGCCGGAGCAATATGAGCAGTCTTTAAAGCGCTTTCACCGCTGCGTGGAAACTGCCAATAAGGCTCAGGGCACGGGCCTTGGTTTTTCTATTGTCGAGCGTATCGTTGGAATTCATGGCGCTGAGTTAACACTGGGTGAATCTGAATTCGGCGGATTGAAAGTAACGGTTATTTTTCCGTTGCCGAAACGGGCGGTGGTAAAAAAACGCTTAGGATCCTTAAGTTTTTTTACCATCCGTAAGAGCGGTGAAGAAAATAGCTAGATTTGCGGCTCGTCAATGACCGGGTTGCTGAGCGTACCAATACCTTCAATTTCAATGCGCACCGTTTGTCCTGATTTCAGATAACCGCGCGGTTTCATTTTTACCCCGACTCCGCTGGGTGTGCCCGTGCTTATTACATCGCCGGGTTCCAGTGTCATGGCTTGCGATAAATAAGCAATCAGTTCATAGCAATTAAAGATCATGTGCCGGGTATTTGAGTCTTGGCGTTTCTCATCATCTATCCATGTTTTTAAATCCAGGTTATGCGGATCGCTGATTTCATCAGATGTCACCAGCCACGGTCCCATCGGGCCATGCGTGTCGAAAGACTTGCCTATAGTCCAGGTCGGCGTGCGGAATTGCCAGTCACGCACGGTGACATCGTTAACAATCGTAAAGCCCGCGATTACTTCATGCGCTTGCTCGACGGTCACATGCTTGCAGCGTTTACCAATCACGAACGCCAGCTCGCCTTCATAATCCAATTTATCTGATACTTTGGGCAGGTAAATGGCCTCGCCTTCACCGACGACACAATTGCTTTGTTTGGTAAAAAAAGTCGGGTACTCGGGTTTTTCAAGCCCGGTTTCGTTGATATGGTCGGCGTAATTTAAGCCAACGCCTAAGAATTTTCCGGGGCGTGGTACTGGCGCATGTAATTTGACATCCTGCAAGGCAATGCGATGTTCACCGCTATCTATTTGCTGTTGCATAACGGACAGAGCCGCTGTGCCTGCGCTTAAAAATTCCATCATATTGGTTGGAATTAACCCGTTGTCTTTGCTGTCAACGACATGATTGCCAATAACCGCACCAACGCGGGTTTCGTTATTGTGGGTGAAGGTCACCAGTTTCATTTAAGTTATTTCCTGCATGATGATATAAATGGCTATTGTAAACGCAACAGCCAGCGGGTTAAAAAAAGATATAATGCCCGCCTTTTTACTACAGAGGACAAGAAAATGACTGAAAACTGGATTGCTCCTTCCATTTTATCCGCTAACTTCGCGAAACTGGGCGAAGAAGTCGACAACGTTTTGAAAGCCGGTGCTGACGTTGTACATTTTGACGTAATGGATAACCATTTTGTGCCCAACCTGACTATCGGGCCGTTGGTTTGTGAAGCATTAAGAAAGCACGGCGTGACCGCTCCGATTGATGTGCATTTGATGGTAGAGCCGGTTGATCGTCTTATTCCTGATTTTGCTAAGGCTGGTGCCAGCATCATTACTTTCCACCCTGAAGCATCGGTGCATATCGACCGCACGCTGCAGTTGATTAAAGATAATGGCTGTAAAGCAGGCTTGGTATTCAATCCTGGCACGCCATTACATTATCTTGATCATGTGTTGGACAAGCTGGACATTATTTTATTAATGTCGGTAAACCCTGGTTTTGGCGGTCAATCATTTATTCCATCAGCATTGGATAAATTACGCCAAGTTAGAAAAATTATTGATGACAGTGGTTTTGATATTCGTTTGGAAATCGATGGCGGCGTAAAAACCGACAATATCCGCGAAATTAAAGCGGCTGGTGCCGATACATTTGTTGCCGGCTCAGCCATTTTTAGTCAGCCCGATTACAAAAAAGTCATCGACGAAATGCGTGCCGAATTGGCCAAAGCAGTTTAATCATATTCCGCTGGTTGGGATTCATTAACCCCAACCAGCAAGTCCATGATTGAAGATATACAACTATTCAATTGATACCATGACCCCGGAACAATTCAATCATTACGCCCAGCAAGGTTACAACCGTATTCCTGTTAGTCGGGAAGTTTTAGCGGATTTAGATACGCCATTAAGTGCTTATTTAAAATTAGCTGACGGCCCTTACTCTTATTTATTTGAATCTGTCCACGGTGGCGAGCAATGGGGACGATATTCAATGATTGGCTTGCCCTGTCAGAATATCGTCAAAATCACCGGTAATCAGATCAGCCTGGAAAAAAACGGCGAAATCCTGGAAACAGTGACGCACGAAAACCCGCTCATCTGGATCGAAGAATTCAAGGCACGCTATAGAGTTCCCGACATTGATCAACTGCCGCGCTTTAATGGCGGATTAGTCGGTTATTTCGGTTATGAAACTATCGGTTATATCGAGCCAAAGCTTCGCACGACCGGCAAAGACGACCCGCTGGGGTGCCCTGATATTTTGTTGATGGTGTCGGAAGAAATACTGGTATTCGATAACTTGTCCGGCAAAATGTTGTTGCTGACACATGCCAATCCTGAAGAAGCCGATGCTTATAATCGTGCTGTGGCAAGGTTGAATGACTTGTCCGCTAAATTGCGCGAAAGCCAAGCCAAGCCCGACAAACACGCCAGCCCTAAAAAAGTGGATGAAGCCGACTTTATCTCCGGCTTTACCCAAGAGGGTTTTGAAGCGGCTGTCGTAAAAGCCAAAGAATACATCACCGACGGCGACATCATGCAGGTGGTGCTATCGCAACGATTATCGATTCCTTACACTGCAGCGCCACTGAATTTATACCGCGCACTGCGATGTCTAAATCCATCGCCGTACATGTTTTATTTGAATTTGGACGATTTCCATATTGTCGGATCATCGCCGGAAATTCTGGTCAGGCTGGAAGATAACACCGTTACCGTTCGCCCCATCGCAGGTACACGTCGCCGCGGTGCAACGCCTGAGCAGGATATTGCCCTCGAACATGATTTATTGGCCGACCCTAAAGAACTGGCCGAGCATTTAATGTTGATCGATTTAGGCCGTAACGACGCCGGTCGCGTTGCCGAAATCGGTACCGTCCAGCTGACCGATAAAATGATTGTCGAGCGTTATTCGCACGTTATGCATATCGTCTCTAACGTCACTGGCCAGTTACAAGCCGGTAAAAACGCTTTTGATGTCTTGGCGGCTACTTTCCCGGCCGGTACTGTCAGCGGTGCGCCGAAAATTCGCGCAATGGAAATTATCAATGAGCTGGAACCGGTCAAACGCGGCATTTATGCGGGTGCGGTCGGGTATATTGCCTGGTCGGGTAATTTGGATACTGCGATTGCCATTCGTACTGCCGTGATTAAAGACAAAATGTTACATATACAAGCCGGTGCCGGTATCGTTTACGATTCCGTACCCAGAAGCGAATGGGATGAAACCATGAACAAAGGTCGGGCAATCTTCCGTGCCGTCAGTATGGCCGAAGCTGGGCTGGAAGGAGAGCAAGCATGAGCGCCGTAAAAGTGGTCATGGTCGATAACTACGACTCGTTTACCTATAACCTTGTGCAGTATTTTGGCGAGCTGGGCGCAGATGTCACTGTGGTTCGTAACGATCAAGTCAGCGTTGAAGATATAGAAAAACTGGCACCCGATAAAATCGTTATATCGCCCGGTCCCTGCACGCCTAAAGAAGCCGGGGTGTCGGTGGATACCATCTTAAAATTTGCCGGAAAAATTCCCCTGTTGGGTGTTTGCCTGGGTCATCAAAGCATCGGCTATGCTTTCGGCGGCAATGTCATCCATGCCAAAAGCATCATGCATGGTAAGACCTCACTGGTTTATCACCATGACAAAGGCGTATTCAAAGGCCTTAGCAATCCATTTACAGCTACGCGTTATCACTCTTTAGTTATCGAACAATCGACCTTGCCCGAGTGCCTGGAAGTCACTGCCTGGACTCAAGATGAAGCCGGTAATATGGATGAAATTATGGGCGTCAGGCATCTTACCTTGGACATTGAAGGCGTGCAATTCCATCCCGAGTCGATTTTGACCGAGCATGGACATGATTTATTGAGGAATTTTTTGGAGCGTTGATGCCAATTGCCGCGGAAATAGTTGAGAGCATCCTTATTGATAATGGATTTGTTCATAAACATGAGACAGATAAAATAATACGATACTGGTCTGATGTTGTTGACCAATCTTTGTATATAAATAAGACTGCTGGTGAGAAGTACTCAACGATAATAATTCATCCACAATATGAGCCAGAACGTGATTTATTTCTTTCAATATCGGGTGTAAATAGCAGCGATACACGCTATCACAGTTCAAATATTGATCAATTCCCTAAAAGAATTAACAGAGGTAAAACACCAATATCGTATGGTGTGCCATTTGGTTTTGATAATAATGAAAGCTGCAAAAAATTTATATTAAAACTAGTTAGAAAATCTGAGGTTGTTCACCTAAGCCCTATTGAAGACATTAAAAATCAACAAGAGTCTTTGTCTGGTTTATCTGAAACAGAGAGAGATGCAGTAGTTAAGAGTCGCATCGGTCAAGGAGTATTTCGAGAACTATTAATTCAGTTCTGGAGAGGCTGTGCTATTACAGGGTTGGAATATATGCCCATATTAAAAGCGTCTCATATCAAGCCATGGAGAGATAGTTCTAATTTTGAACGACTTGATCCAGACAATGGATTGTTGCTTACGCCAAACTTTGATGCTCTATTTGATCGCGGCTCTATTTCATTTAATGAACTTGGAGAGATACTGATTTCTAAAGAGTTGGATGAGCTACTACAAAAATCACTAGGTCTTCATAATGGGATTAAATTAAGAGCAGTTTCTGAAGGGAACAAAAAATATTTGTCTTATCATCGAGAAAATGTTTTTAGTCATTAGCAGTAAGCCGCACTTATAGAATCTTAACTAAGCAGTTCAAGCTTAATTTTCATCAAAAATGACCATCCAGCAAGCCCTACAAACCTTACTGAATAAGCAAAACCTCAGCGCTACCGACATGCGCGAGGTGATGCGCATCATCATGACCGGCCAGGCGACAGATGCGCAGATTGCCGGTTTTTTGATCGCGCTACGCTGTAAGGGCGAAACGATTGATGAAATCGCTGCTGCGGTGGAAGTGATGCGTGAATTGGCGAGTAAAGTTAACGTAACAGGCGAGCATGTCATCGATACTTGTGGTACCGGCGGCGATGGTGCGAATACCTTTAATATTTCCACCACTTGCGCTTTTGTCGTTGCGGCGGCGGGTGGTCAGGTTGCTAAACACGGTAACCGGTCGGTGTCGAGCAGTTGCGGCAGTGCCGATTTGCTGGAAGCGGCTGGCGTCAATCTCAATTTAACCGTCGAACAGGTCGCGCGCTGTGTCAATGACATTGGCGTAGGATTTTTATTTGCGCCCAAATATCACGGCGCGATGAAATACACCATCGGTCCGCGTAAGGAAATGGCGGTGAGAACGCTGTTTAATCTATTAGGCCCGCTGTCTAACCCGGCCGGTGCTCCCAATCAATTAATCGGTGTATTTGCTAAAGAATGGGTTGAACCGATGGCGCAGGTACTGAAAAAACTTGGTAGTCAGCATGTGCTGGTGGTGAGTGCCGATGATGGTCTCGATGAAATCAGTATTGCGGCGCAAACCAATGTCGCTGAGCTTAAAGATGGCGTTGTCAGTACTTATACAATTACCCCGGAAGCGGTCGGCTTTAAACGCGCCAGCCTGCAAGAGCTGGCGGTCACCGATGCAGTTTCCAGTTTAACGATGGTTAAGGCCGTCCTTGATAACCAGCCTGGTGCGGCTAGAGATATTGTTGCGCTGAATGCAGGCGCAGCCATTTATGCCGCAAACATTACCGATTCTTTGCTTGCCGGTATCGACAAAGCCCAAGAAGTGCTTGCCAGTGGTGCGGCCCGCGCCAAGTTTGATGCCTTGATCAGCTATTCCAACTCTTTATAACTCACAAAATTATGACAAATACCCCTGACATCCTAAAAACTATCCTGGCTAAAAAGGTCGAAGAAGTGGCTCGGCGTAAGTTGGGTATGACAAATGCTAACTTAGAAGAAATTGCCGCAGGAGTCGAACGTCCGCGTGGTTTTTATAACTCTTTACAAGCCAAGGCATCAGCGAAAAAACCTGCCATTATTGCCGAAATTAAAAAGGCTTCGCCCAGTCAAGGCGTGATCAGAGAAGGTTTTCAACCGGTCATTATCGCCCAGGATTATGCGATGAGCGGTGCTACGTGTCTGTCGGTATTAACAGATAAAGAGTTCTTTCAAGGTTCGGAAGCTTACTTACAAATGGTTCGTGAGCGTTGCCCGCTGCCGGTATTAAGAAAAGATTTTATGATCGATGCGTATCAAATCTATGAAGCGCGTGCCTTGGGTGCCGATTGTATTTTGCTGATTGTTGCTGCGCTGGCTGACAGTCAAATGCAGGAGTTGGCAGAGCTGGCGACCAATCTGGGTATGGATGTGCTGGTGGAAGTGCATGATGCCGATGAACTGCAAAGAGCGCTGGCCTTGGATACCAAACTGATCGGCATCAACAACCGTAATCTGCGCACGTTTGAAACCTCGCTGCAAACCACGTTGACTTTAAAAAATAGCGTCCCTGCAGATCGTTTAATCATCACCGAAAGTGGCATACACACCCATGACGATGTGCAATTAATGCTCGATAACGAGATCTACACATTCCTAGTCGGTGAAGCCTTCATGCGCGCGCCCAGCCCCGGGCAGAAAATGCGCGAGCTGTTTGCTTTGTAATAGACAACCATTTTCGGCAATACCAGATTCGACATGGCCGTTACAAACCCTATTGGAGTGTTCGATTCAGGCGTAGGCGGTTTGTCGGTGTTGCGGGATATTCGCAACGAATTACCGGGGGAAGATTTGCTGTACGTTGCCGATTCTGCGCATGCCCCGTATGGCGAAAAATCCCCAGAATTCATTCAGGCCAGAGCGCTGGCGATTACCGAATTTCTGCTTGAACAACAGGCCAAAGCCATCGTTGTCGCTTGTAATACCGCCACCAGCGCCGCAGCGGCGATATTACGCGCCCGGTTTTCGGTGCCCATCATTGCCATGGAACCTGCGGTTAAACCAGCCGCACTGTCTACCCAAACCGGTGTGGTTGGCGTATTGGCCACGCGAGGTACACTGTCCAGTGATAACTTTGCTAAATTGACCTCCCGCTTTGGTGAGCACGCTGAAATTCTGGTGCAGCCTTGCCCCGGCTTGGTAGAGCAAATTGAAGCAGGGGATTTGTCAGGTGAAAAAACCAAGGTGTTGTTAACACAATACCTGCAACCATTATTACAACGACACGCCGATACAATTGTGCTCGGCTGCACCCACTATCCGTTTTTAGTGCCCTTGATACAAGAAATTGCCGGATCGAAAGTAATCATTATCGATCCTGCACCTGCTGTTGCCAGAGAACTGCATAGGCGATTAGCAGGCAGTAGTCTGCTCTCGCCTAAGGTTGATGGTGGCAGTCAGCATTTTTGGACCAGTGCTCCGATTGATAAAACCGGGCCGATTATTGCGCAATTGTGGGGTGCAACAATCAAGGTACAAAGCTTGCCGGTAGCGTTTTACTAAATTTGCCAACAGCTCACCCTTAGACAAAGCTCAGGGCGAATGGGCTTTTATGGCTTAAATCAAACCACTTTACGGAACAAATTAATGAGTTTACAAATCGAATTGGTGAAATCACCTTGTATCGGCACTTGCTGTTTGGATGAACGCGATGTTTGTTTAGGCTGTTTTCGAAGCCTTGAAGAGATTAAATCGTGGTCGGCAGCAGATAATGCTGCGCGGCATTCGATACTTGCAGATGCCATTCGCAGGCAGCAGGAAAAATGAAATTAATATTTAATGATGATTGATTTCGTCAAACCGTGAATTTTTTCAAACGGTTACGAGTTCGATACATCCTGCATCGTCACGCTATTACTCATACGCTCTGGCAATCTGTAGAGGACAATCTAAGCCTTTTACAGGCGCTGAGCCCAGTTGAAAAAGCCCACTTGCGCGAACTCAGCACCTTATTTTTATATGAAAAAAACTTCGTTGCCGCACAAGGATTTCAGCTTACCGACGCTATTTGCGTAAGCATTGCGGCTCAAGCTTGCCTTCCTGTACTCAGGCTTGGATTTAACTGCTTGTCGGGTTGGAGCGAGGTCATTGTTTATCCGGAAGCATTTCGAGTCAGCAGGGATTCTGTGGATACAGCCGGAATTGTGCATCAGCAGGAGCAGATCTTAGCCGGTGAATCGTGGACTCGCGGACCGCTGATTGTGTCATGGGCGGAAGTCGAACGAGACAGGTTAGAAAGCCATGCTGGTAGGAATGTAGTGATTCATGAAATTGCCCATAAACTGGACGCATTAAACGGCAGCACCAATGGCTTTCCGCCCTTGCATCCGGCAATGTCCATATCACAGTGGACTGAGGCACTGAATGCTGCGTATCAACATCTGGTTCAACGTCTTGAACATCACCATCACACCAGTATTAACGCCTATGCAGCAACTAGTCCGGCTGAGTTCTTTGCGGTAATCAGTGAATATTTTTTCTGCGCACCAGAAATATTAAAGACTCATTTCGCTGATGTTTATCAGCAATTACAGCTTTATTATCAGCAAAACCCATTGTTGCGGCAGTAGGCATTTTTATAATCAACGCCCTTCGTTGCGCTCATGATCTTTCGGAAAAGTTCGCTTGAGCGCAGCTGTTACTTTCAAGAATTCTTCAGCTTTTGAGTAAACCAGCCGGTGCTTTGATTGGGTTGATTTTTGATCTTTTGAGTCTTAGGTTACCGAACGATGGTTTTCTGAGCGGTGGTAATTTGCTGAAAATGCCTTGCCAGCCCCCGGAAATCAGGCAAGTAATTAATAACAAGATAAAAGGCATCGACAAACCCGCCGGCGCTGCCAGATAACGAGGCTGCCATTGCGGTGTGTATTTGGATTTGTATTCGTACAGGCCTTTAAAATTGTAAAGGTGATCGCCCATATTAAACAAAGTTGCACCCACTTTATGCCAGAGTGGTGCCGAAGGGTGACTTTCCAGTCCCGCCAGGGGCGCCAAACCTAACGAAAACCATTGGTAGTTTTCAGCTTGTCCCCATAGCATCAGTTCGGCAAACAGAAAATCCATGATGCCTTTTTGCGTGTATGGATCGTAACGCATCATGTCGATGGACAATTCTTCCCGATTAGCGGTGTGCCAGAGATTAGCAAAAGCGGTGATTTGTCCGGTTTCATCTTTGATGACGGCAATATCGGTATGGCGTAAATAATCTTCATCGAAAAAACCCAGCGAGAAGCCCTTTTCTTGGGTGTGTTTGCTCGACAACCAAGCATCGGAAATTCGCCGTAATCGCGGCAACGCGGCCTCGACAGACGGCCCTGACAGTATTTCAAAGGTATAACCCTTTTTGGTGAACTTGTTGCGGCGGCTACGCTGAGCATCATGCTGCTTGCCGCGTAAACTGAAGGATGCCAGTGCTACGCGGGCTTCTTCGCCAAGTTTGTATAGCGATAAACCCAGGTCAAGATAGAAGGGTAATAGTTCCGCGCTGACTTTGTAGAACACGGCTTTAGCGCCATGACGATCGGCTTGTTCTTGAAATTGCCTGAGCAACTTTTTAAAGGTCGTTTCGTCACCGATGGGGTCACCCGCCGCGATCCAGAATTTTGGCATCACTGCAAACATGATGAATGCAGTGCGCTCTTCATTCCAAAGCAGGTATTTATCGCCTAACAGTGCCAAAAATCCTTGAGTATGATGGCTTTGAACTATTAAGCGCTGGGCTTCGACAAGTTCTGAGGCAGTGGGTTTGTACAGAAACTGCTGCGGGGCAACACTTAATAATCGCCACAGCCCATAAAATACAGCGACCGCTGCGACCAGTAACAATGCACGTAAAAACCTTGGCGCATTATCTTCATAGGAAAACTGCCACCATAATGCATGCGTGTAAGTAACGTCACGGTAGGCGAAAAAGCCCAGCCAAATGGTACCGGCTAGTAGCATAGCAATGGTTGCCAGCCAGGATTTTGAAAAAGATAGCCGCAGCAGTGACGACCGGCGATGAAAGTGTCCATGGGTAGGCAATATCAGCGCCAACGTGGCTAATAACACCAAGGCGACATGCCAATTAAAACCATTAAATAGTGAGACAACAATGCCTGCACTGAGCAAAAAGACGCTGCTATACCAGGCGGCATCAATTTTGAGGCGGATTCCTCTCGCTAAAAACAACAGCAGCAAGCCAATCAAAATGCTGGCTAGATGCGACAATTCCAGGATAGGCAAGGACAGGTAAGCGCGCGTCCAGTGCAATATTTGGGTGTTAACTGGAATGGCGCTGGAAATCAGTAACGCTCCGCCCGCTAACAGCAGTAATAAAGAAGCCAGACGCGGTAGGATAGCCGACAGCACGCGGCTCACGGCATTGTCACGCTTAACTAATATCTTTCTACGACTGTACAGCTCGTAGCCCAGCAATCCTGCACCGGCGAACAGCAGCGGCATAAAAAAATAAATGGCGCGAAACAACATCAATGCGCCAATGAGGATTAACTGTTGATCCGTGCCTTGAATATCCGACATTAACAACAGAAACGCGCCTTCGAAGACGCCGATACCGCCAGGAACTTGACTGATGACGCCCGCGACCTGCGCCACCACAAACACCATCACAAAGCCGCCAAAACCAATATCCACCTTGCCGAGCAGCAACACCCACAGCACAATTGAAGACAGAACGATGTCGATACTGGATACCAGAGTTTGCCAGAAGGTCATGCCGGGCGATGGCAAATATAACTCGAAACCTTTAATCATCAATGGCTTGCGCCATAAACACACCGCGCCCCAATAGACTAGCAAGGTAACGGTGCAAATCACGCTGATCCAATAAATGGCTTGCGGTTCTTGGATGGCATTTGCTGAATAGTGCGGCAACAACAAACTGCCTATCAAGCCTAAAGTTACGGCACCTAACAAATAGGTAATCGCTAAAAATAGGGAGATTTTTAAAATATCCCAGCCTGGTACGCCCCATTTAGAATAAAACCGGTAGCGAATCGAACCGCCAGCTGCCCAGGCATGACCGGTGTTGTTGCTGATGGCGTAACTTAACAATGCCGCCGAGATCATTTTCGTCAACGGAATTTTGGTATGACCAGTGAAATATAATGCCAACCAGTCATAACCCGCCAAAATCAGGTAATTAATCGCTGTTAATGCAAACGCAGCAAACACGACCCACAACGGAGTTGTTTGCAGTGTTGCCATAATATTGGCTAAGTCTTGGTCTTTCAGTTGGTTATGAACAATGAAAAGCGCGCAGACAAAAACAACAATCGGTAACAAATGAGTGATTTTTTGGGACAATCGGCTGAGTGTTTCGCGAGTCATGAATTAGATATTGGTGTCAGATGAGAGAAGCACTGGTTGGCTGAGGCTGTACTGCTGGTTATATATCCAGAATTTACCTGGTAAGTTTAGGATAATTTTCATCAAAGTGGTGGGCGCCCGGTAATTCCAGAAAGTTGGCTTGGTTGTAGAGTAAATTGATACTGGCAATTTCGGCTTTTTCATCCATTCCATAGATAAAGATAATCTTGTATTTGCGTAACTGAATTGGTCAGATTTAAAGGTAATACGGCTGGGTGATTGCTGAAAATTCAGTAGTGAAAGCGAGAGTTTTTTCAGGTGCTGCGGCTTATGTATGATAAATATAAACAACTATCAAAATGGCTTCTAAGTTTAACAAATTACAGTTAACCAGGATAACTTGATGAATTATATCGCATTAAAAATGTTGATGGGTGATCGTGGAAAATACTTGGGAATCGTTATGGGTTTAACCTTCGCCTCATTAATCATGACACAGCAACCCGCCATTTTCGTGGGGCTGATGGCGCGCTCGTTCAGTTTTATTTCGGATGTGGGCTTGCCGGATATTTGGGTGATGGATCCGAAGGTGCAATTCGTAGACGACATAAAGCCCTTGCAGGACACTGAGCTGTACCGGGTTCGCGGCGTAGAAGGTGTCGATTGGGCAATGCCTTTATATAAAGGCATGATCAAAGCCCGGCTTTATGACGGCACTTTTCAAACCTGTAATGTGACTGGGCTGGACGATACCACGCTGATAGGCGGGCCACCGGTCATGCTTAAAGGCAAGCTTGAAGATTTACGACGCAGCGATGGTGTGATTGTCGATATTGACGGCGCTAGAGATAAGCTGGCAAAGAAGCCGACCGTAAACGGGGGGAAACCGGTGCCGCTGGATGTTGGTGATACCTTGGAACTCAATGACCGTCGTGCAGTCGTTGTCGGAATTGCTAAAAATACCCGGACATTTCAATCGCAGCCGATTATCTATACGACCTATTCCAGGGCCATGCTGTATGCGCCAAGGGAACGAAAATTACTGTCGTTTGTGTTGGTTAAAGCCAAGCCGGGCGAAGATATTGCCCGGCTGGTGCAGCGTATTCGTGACACTACCGGGCTTGCGGCATACACGCAGGATGAATTTAAAGCCCTGACCGTCAATTATTTTCTTAAAAACACCGGCATTCCCATTAACTTCGGGATTTCTGTGTTGTTGGGATTTATTGTCGGTGCGGCGATTGCCGGGCAGACTTTTTACAACTTTACCCTGGAAAACCTGCGCCAGTTCGGCGTGTTAAAAGCCATGGGTACCAGCAACTGGGTACTGTTACGGATGATTCTGCTGCAGGCGGTATTGGTCGGCAGTATCGGTTATGGAATGGGGGTTGGGCTGACGGCGCTGTTCGGTTACGCAATGCGCAATACCATCTTGGCCTTTAAATTTCCTTGGCAATTGTTAGTGTTCAGCGCCACTGGCGTAACCTTGATTGTTGCCTTCGCGGCGTTGATCAGCATTCGTAAAGTCATCAAGCTGGAACCAGCGGTAGTGTTTAAAGGCTAGCCATGACGTCATCAGAATTAGCGGTTAAATGTCGACAACTGGTTAAAACCTACGATACCGGCGACCAGAAAATTACCGCCTTACAGGGTATCGATCTGGATATTCACTTGGGTGAACTGATGATGCTGGTCGGTCCGTCTGGTTGCGGAAAAACCACGCTGATTTCGGTTATCGCCGGTATCCTTGATCAAGATTCGGGGCAATGCGATGTTTTTGGCGTTGATTGGCTGCATTTAAGCAGCAAAGACAAGCTGCTGTTTCGTGCGCAAAATATTGGTTTTGTATTTCAGGCGTATAACCTGCTGCCGACACTTACCGCTGCCGAAAATGTCGCGGTGCCGTTAATCATTAACGGTATGAAGCGCCAGTTGGCAGTCCGCAAAGCGGCTGAATTACTGGAAAAAGTAGGTTTGGCGAAACGTGCCGAATCCTTACCAAGCCAACTTTCCGGCGGTCAGCAGCAACGGGTGGCTATTGCCCGATCCTTGGTACACAACCCCAGGCTGATTGTTTGCGACGAACCTACCAGTGCGCTTGATCATCAAACCGGGATCCATGTCATTGAACTGCTCAAGTCGGTAGCGGTCGCTAGTGATAGAGCCTTGATAATTGTTACGCATGATGCGCGCATCTTCGATTATGCCGACCGTATAGCGAAGATGGATGATGGCCGCATTGATAGCGTCGCGGTTGTGACTCAGCACTCTCAATTCAATAAGGAAGTCGAAAATGTTACCTAAATACACGCTACCCGTTCTGGCAATAATTGGTATCGCCGCCGGGGTTGCTACCATAATCAACGGCAACCAACCGACCCCAGTAGCACCGGCAGTAGTGGAACCGTCACGATCACCGTTTCAGTCTTTTATTGCCGGTGCCGGTATTGTTGAAGCGAAAAGTCAGAACATCGCCATTGGTACCCCGTTGAACGGCATTGTAAAAACCGTAGCGGTGACTGTGGGTGATAAGGTTAAGGTTGGAACACCTTTATTTCGTTTGGATGACAGAGAAACGTTGGCCGATTTAGCATCGCGGCGTGCCGATTTGGCTAAAGCTAAGGCGGCGGTGGGTGAGGCTGAAGCCGAACTGACCAATGCGAAAACCTTGATGCATCTGGCTGATAACATTTCCGATCCCCGCGCCATCAGTACTGAAGAGCTGGACCGCCGCCGCAATGCCTCCCTGATTGCCCAGAGTCGACTGCAGAGTGCGCGGGCTCAGGTATTGCAGGCCGAAGCTGGAGTTAATGCGGTAGAAACCACCTTGGAACGTTTGGTGATCAAAGCCCCGGTCAGCGGCGAAGTGCTGCAGGTCAATGTTCGCCCAGGTGAATTTGCCGCAGCCGGTATTTTAAGCAGGCCGTTGCTGCTGTTGGGTAACCTCGATCAATTGCACGTCCGCGTCGATATTGATGAAAATGATGCTTGGCGCTTTTCTAAAGAGGGTAAGGCCATCGGCTATTTACGCGGCAATCGCCAGTTCAGCGCCGATTTAACACTGGCTTGGGTTGAACCTTACGTGGTGCCGAAACGCTCATTGACCGGCGACAGCACCGAGCGGGTTGATACCCGCGTGTTGCAAGCCTTGTACAGCTTTGACCGCGCCAAACTGCCCGCTTATGTCGGCCAGCAAATGGATGTGTTTATTGAAGTGCCGGACAGCATAGCTAATCATTCCGGTCCAACGCAATGAAGTCGATTGTTTGCTTTGGGCTGTTAGTCCCCGGACTATTACTATTCGGCTGCACGGTGGGGCCGGATTATCAAAAGCCAAGTCTGCCAGTCCCCGAAAAATGGCATGAAGCGCAAAGCAGCAAACCTGCTGCTGCCAGACAATACAACGAGTGGTGGAAAAGTTTTAACGATCCAATTCTGAATGATTTAATCAATCGCGCCATTACAGCCAACCTCGATTATCAGTCAGCGCTGGCGCGTATTCGTGATGCCCGTAGCCAGCGCGTCGTTGCGGTTGCTGCCGGTTTGCCAACGTTATCGACGCACAGCACGGCCAGTCGGCGTCTCAACAGTATCAGCTCAGTCGGTGGAGCAGGCGGTAGCGCTGCTTCGTCGGTGGGCAGTGGCTCATTTGGTGTTGGCGATCAGATCATTAACATTTTCCAATCCGGGTTGGATGCGCAATGGGAAATCGATTTGTTTGGGGGTATTCGCCGCTCGGTTGAAGCCGCTGATGCCAATATCGAGGTGGCGGTTGAGAACAGTCACGCGGTACTGGTGTCATTGCTGGGTGAAGTAGCGATCAATTACCTGCAACTGCGAGCGAATCAACAATTGCTGGCTGTTACCCAAGAGAATCTGCGCAATCAGCAAGATACGCTGAGTTTGACGCAAGTTCGGCAGCAAGCCGGATTGGCGTCGCATTTGGAGATTGCCCAAGCGCAAACACAGTTTTCGGCAACTCAAGCGCAGTTACCAGGCTATGAAGAGGGCACCAAATTAGCGGTGCATGCCATTGCCATATTACTGGGACAAGAGCCGGGTAAACTGGCAGCTTTGCTGGAGCCACCCAAGTCAATTCCGACATCACTGAATATTGCCGAGGCGGATTTGCCTTCGGAATTACTGTTGCGCAGACCCGATATTAGGCGCGCTGAACGGCAACTGGCCGCAGCCAATGCCCAGGTTGGCGTGGCGACAGCAGCGCAATATCCGCACTTTAATCTCACCGCATTGATAGGTCTGCAGAACGCTAAAATCACCGACTTTACCCCGGTAGGCAAATCCTGGTCGATGGCCTCGACACTTAGCATGCCGCTGTTTAACTGGGGCAGTATCCAGGCCAATATCGACAGCAAACAAGCGCAGCATGACGAAGCAATGCTGGCATATCGTTCCAGCGTATTAACTGCGTTTAAAGAAGTTGAAGATGCGCTGGTGTCCTACTCGCAACAACAAAACAAGAACAAGTCGTTACAGCAATCGGTGACAGCCAGCCAGCTTGCGGTAGCCTTGTCGAAAGAACGCTACGGCAAAGGCTTAACGAGTTTTCTGGATGTGTTGCTCGCCGAGCGGACCTTATTTCAAGCGCAACGCGAACTGGTGGAAAGTGATGCGGGAATTTCTACGCAACTGGTAGCGCTGTATAAAGCGCTAGGTGGCGGTTGGCAAACGGTGGGGCAATAACAGGATTGAAAGCCAAGTGTTAAATATCCATAAACAGCATCGGAATGCCGTAAGTTAAAACAAAATAGCTTATAGCCAGAATAACGCTCTTACTGGTTTTGAACGAAAACATCTGTCGCAAAATATAACTGATAATCGATATATACCAGATGACCAGCACAACGCCTATCGCAATAGAAATTTCTTCCGAGTTCTCTATATGCTTCATCACCATCCAAAAATATAGAGCTTCGGTGATGGTGGCCAGCGTCATGATAAAGTTTTCGCAGACAAAAATTGCCGTGAACAACTGATTAAAATTGCCCCACTTTTTGATGACCAACAATAATGTGGCGACAGATGAAAAGGCCATGATGGTTCTTAAAGAGACTTCAATAGTGCCATCGGCAGGATCAGCGATCAGACCTTCAACAATAATCCCTGAAATAAGATAGAACGCCACCGTTTTCCACATAAATGATTTTGTGGGGGTTATATCCGCAGGGTTATTTCTGAACCAGCAAAGGCCAAGGTATTTGAGTAATAAATTCATGATGCGAAGGTTTTAAATAAGAAACAGTCAATTTTTAATACATTATAACCGCTGGCAAAAAATCAAGGGAGCAGCCACTGGTTGTCATGGTCGTTATTTTTATAGCAAGGCTGTTAATTATGCCGCTTGTTAGTAGGTTGCAATGCAAGCCGATAATCAACACATGCCGGAGGTTCCGGTTCCTCAAGTAATTTAACGATAAATTCATCGATAACTTCCCAGGTATTGCCTAAATTTTCCATCAAAATGCCATGGCGATTGGCGTTTATTTTGTGCAGTTGCTTAACTTTTGAGCCTAACTTTTTGAATACGTTTTCCGCGCAATTGGCATCGACCACAGGATCTTGATCGGCATATAGCACCAAGCTAGGTAGTTTAATGCTGGGTAGTATGTCTTCTTCGACATGAGCAATCAGCAAGCGCAATTCATATAGTGCTCTGACCGAGGTATTACGATAGTTAATGTCAGGATGTTCAGGGGTATTTTCAATAAACGGTTTAACGCCTTCGAACGTTGACACCCAACCGACTAGCTTGTTGGTACCGTGCAGTAACGGTACCAACATAAATGCAGAATTAACGAATTTTAACGGCACCGACACCGCAACCACCCCAAGTAATTCCGGATAATTTTCTGCTGCTAGCGTTAACGCCAAGGCCCCACCAGTGGAAAAGCCAACCGCCACAATGCGCGGGCAATACGCTTTAAGCATATGCAAGCCACGCTCAACACTACCAAGCCAGTCTTCCCAATGTTGATCGCGTAAGGCATACGGCGAGGTGCCGTGGCCTTTAAGCCGAATCGCTAACACTGTGTAACCTTGCCTGGCGAGATAGTTACCGTAATCGCGCAATTCAGCGGGGCTGGCCAACAGCCCGTGCACCAGCAATATGCCGATATTGTTGGCGTGTTCCGGGCGGATAAAGAACGGTGAGGGATCGGCGGTTGCGGTTTCTTGTTGGTTGATGTCGGCGAATTGTGGTTTTGAGTAGAATTTTTTTTCCAATGCCAACGCTCGAAATTCATCATCAAAATGCCAGACAGACAGTTGACGCGGATTAATAATGGCAAATTCATCGATCGCGGCAATCAATGTGTCACGGATGATCTGAATGGGTTCGGCTTCATTGTGGTAAACGGCAATGGGATTCTCCAAGCGAATCCTGTCGAAGTCGAAATCTTCACGCAGCTTTGGCAGAAATTGGTAGCTGTTGCCTTTATCCTGGAGCAGGCCGGTTTCTTTGGCGACGCAGATAAAATAATCAAAGCGCTTATTGCTGAGTTTTAGTAAATCACTGTAATCATCGGGATTTAGAAGGCTGCGGTGCAAATGCACGTCCGTATTGGTCTGCAAGCGTTTAATGGCGATATACAGCACGCTATAAAACATACTTTTTGCAACCAGCGATTGGCCCTGGCTGAGGAAATGCATAATCAATGTTGACGCCAGATGACTTAAGTTGACAGTCAGATTGCTATACATTTCCTCCATATATTGATCGCGGGCGCATTCGGCATTGTTAACAAAATACCGGCCCAGCAACCGTTGGCTCCAGGTTTTTGAACTGTCCTGCAATGCAAATACATCATCCACAGACTTGATTTGCGGCGCGACCCGGCGCATCAAATAATGGGTGCGCCAATCCCAGACGCAACAGGGATTTACCGGCGAGCCCATGCGAATATCCATATCGGTATTTTTAAGAATGATATTGCCTTCAATCAACAGTTCTTCGGTCTGACGCAGGCTTAAATTTTCCGAAAACAACTCAACACTTTTGAATAACAAATTTTCTGAGGCGCGAATCGGATAAAAAGTGATATTGGCAGGGACAATACGTGTGGGTTTGTTGGCGGACGCTAATAACTGATCGAGGCTGTCGAAATGCAGCTCTTCTTTCCAGCGTAACAACAGCTCGGTATTTTGTTGCTGGTGTGCATAGCGAATCGCGGCTTTAAACGCTTCGACACCTTGCCCCAAAATCGCCGCGCCGGTGTGCTGTTTACGACGATTGCCGGTGATGCGCGAAAAAATGCTGTACTGACCTTGTTTGTCGATGACCCGATGGTCTTTAACCATGCCGCCTTCAGGAAAAATAATCACCTTGCGGCCGCGTAAAATCTGCCCGGCCAATTGCGCAAACAAGCGGGAATGATCATGAGGAAACACCCCAACGTGTTTTAAATAGCGGGACAGTACTGTGTCGTCTTTAAAAAATTCACTGGCGGCAATTGCACAGCTGTACGCCCCGGTTTTTTCATAAAGCAGAATCTGCGGGATAAAGGTTTCGAAGCGGGAAAAATGGTTGAATAAAAAAATGTCGCCTTCCAGCACTTGCGGGTCGGCATGTAACGCCAACTTGACGCCCAACATGCTTTTTACCGCATTAAACAACTTGGCCGAGCGGTTATACAGCGCCGTATCGATGTCGGGCCAATCATGTTCGTAAAGGGGTGGATTCATATCAGCTGCCTTATGTGAAGGGCTAAAGCCGTGAAGCTGCAGGCGGCGCACGGCGCTTTTTCGCTTAAGATCAATATAACATGGCGTAAGACTCTGCCAAGAATTGGGTAGCGTCTCTGAACCGCTTAAACGGTTTAATTTCGCAGGTAACTCAAATATTAAAATCAGTTAGTTAGACGTATTTATAGTCGCCTGTATACGTAGCTCTACGTATTGACGGTGTCAGCAAATCAGCAAACAATCCAGACGGATATAAAAAATTATGTGCCTTATTTGGGGTGACAATTTTTTTATTTTGGTTGGCTTGCAAGGCTTGATAGATGTTGATGTTCTGCCGGTAGCAGCCTGTTTCGACACAAACGATTAAATGTCCGTGTGACTATGTCATTTAGTGTCATGTCGTAGTTAAGAGGAGCACGTCATGCCTGCAACACTCTCCTATCCCGGCGTTTATATCGAAGAGATTTCCAGTGGCGTCCGCACTATTACCGGTGTGGCGACGTCTATTACCGCATTTATCGGTCGAGCCCCGCGCGGGCCCACTAATCAAGCAAAAACAATCAACAATTTTTCCGATTTTGAGCAGATTTTTGGTGGCTTGTGGCTCGACAGTACGCTTGGCTTCGCGGTTCGCGATTTTTATCTCAACGGCGGTAGCCAGGCGCTTATTGTCAGGCTGTTTCACAGTGATTTTGCTGACGAAACGGCGCGTAGCGCGGCACAAGTTGCCGCGCAGGCCGTTGCCGATGCGGCGACCGGCACCGATGCTGCCGCGGCGGCCGCGGCAGCAAGAGTTAAGGCGAATAGTTTTACTGCTGATCCTGAAAAGACTGCCGCCGACAAGGTGGCGGTTGCCGCTGAGAAGGAAGCTGCCAGGGCGGGTGCCGATCAAGACTCTGTTAAAAAAGCTGCGGAGACCGCCGTTGCCGGCGCTGCGGCTTATGCCAAAGCCAAACTTAGTGTCGGCGGGATTAAACTGGAAGCGCTTTATGAAGGCGGCTGGGGGGCTAATTTGCGTGCCAGTATCGATCGTAACAATATCTCGGATGACACCTTATTCAACCTGACGGTGATCGATACCGCACCGGGCGGCAGTTCTGAGCGGTACCTGAATTTGTCGGTTATTGATGGTCCACGGCGTATCGATAAAGTGTTGGCGAGTGAATCCAAGCTCGTTGTCTGGGATGGCAACTGGCCGCCAACTGCGCTGCCGGATCTTGCCGCGATTAAGACAGCTATCGATGCATTGACGGCGGCTAATGTCGCGCTGGCTGCAGACCCAACTAATGCTACTAAAAAGGCCGCAGTGGTTAGCGCCCAAAATACCTCATGGCCGCTAACTCAAGACGTTGTCACCCAAGCTCAAAACAAATACCTGCGAGCCAAAGCGGACCGGGAAAACAAACAGAACAGTGGCGCATCGCAAACAGACATCGATAATGCAAAAACCGCAGAAAAAGAGACCAAAGCTCTTTTAGATACTGCCAAAAAAGCGCAGGCAGATGCTGTTTCGGATGGTTCATCTCTAAGCATCAATGATTTTCTTCCGACAAGTAGTAAGAAGAATAAAAAAGGCCTACACGCACTCGAACAAGCAGATCTTTTTAATCTGCTGGTGATTCCGCCTTATAAAGATAGCGATAAGGACGGCAAATTTGATGTGGAACTTAACCTACTCGCTGCCGCTGATGCCTATTGCCAAGAACGGCGGGCTTTATTATTGGTTGATCCGCACAGCAGCTGGACGACAAAAGATAAGGCGCGCGATGATTTTACCAAGGCCGAAGACAGTTACCCCGGTATCGCCAGCAAAAATGCCGCGTTGTTTTTCCCGCGTCTCAAACAGCCGAATCCGTTGCGCGATAATCAAATCGAAGAATTTGTACCCAGTGGTGCGGTGGCCGGTATCTTCGCCAGAACCGATACCCAGCGCGGCGTTTGGAAAGCTCCGGCAGGCTTAGAGGCGATTTTGTCAGGCGTGCCGCAACTCAGCGTTAATCTGACCGATGCCGAAAACGGCGAACTCAATCCGCTCGGCATCAACTGTTTACGAGCATTTCCAGTGATAGGTCGCATTGTCTGGGGTTCTCGTACTCTGCGCGGCGCTGATCAATTAGCCGATGAATGGAAATATATACCCGTGCGCCGCACCGCCTTGTTCATCGAAGAAAGCCTGTATCGCGGTACCAAGTGGGTGGTATTTGAGCCTAACGACGAACCGTTATGGGCGCAAATTCGGCTAAATATCGGGGCGTTTTTGCATAACTTGTTTCGCCAGGGCGCTTTTCAAGGCAGTACGCCAAGGGATGCTTACTTCGTCAAGTGCGATAAGGAAACGACTAATCAAACCGACATCAATTCCGGCATCGTCAACATTGTGGTCGGCTTTGCACCATTAAAGCCGGCCGAATTTGTCGTCATCAAGCTCCAGCAAATTGCTGGGCAAATTGAAGTTTAAGGAGCACGCGTCATGGCACAGTTTAGCGTTAATGCACAACGATTCGATCCCTATAAAAACTTCAAGTTTCGCGTTAAATGGGATGGCAAATATGTGGCGGGCGTCAGTAAAGTGGGCGCATTAAAGCGGACCACCGAAGTGGTTAAACACCGTGAAGGCGGCGATCCCAGCAGTAGCCGGAAATCACCGGGACGTACCGAATTCGAGGCGATTAGTTTAGAGCGCGGCGTTACCCACGATAAGGATTTTGAGCAGTGGGCCAACAAAGTGTGGAATTTCGGTTCCGGGCTCGGATCAGAAGTGTCGCTAAAGGATTTTCGCAAAGACATCATCATCGAGCTTTACAACGAAGCCGGTCAATTAGCGGTGGCTTACAAGCTGTTTCGTTGCTGGGTATCCGAATTTCAGGCTTTGCCTGATTTGGATGCCAATGCCAATGCGGTGGCGATTCAACATATCAAGCTGGAAAACGAGGGTTGGGAGCGGGATTACGACGTGGCTGAACCTGCTGAAGCTACCTTTACCGAGCCGCAATAGCCATGGCTAGCATTTCGACTGCAGATTTATTGGCGGCGTGGGAACGCGGCGCGTCGCAGTCGATGACTCGCCGTGTATTGACGTTACTGGCAACGGTGTATCCCGAATTGTCCGACGCACAATTGCTGAGCTTACCTATCGGTCAACGCGATGGCTTGGCGCTCAAATTGCGTGAGCTGTTGTTCGGGCCTCAGCTGAACATTGTCGCGAAATGCCCGTTTTGTAACGAGCAACTGGAAGTGGGCTTAGATGTTGCGGATATTTGCGTCGAGCAGAATACCCTGCAGCACCAGCCGTTTGCGCTGGCCGTAGAAGGGTTTGAATTGCAGTTTCGCCTGCCTGACAGCCAAGATTTGCTGCACATTGAAGCTGTCGATAGCCTGGATGCCGCACGTAGTGTGTTTTTTGAGCGCTGCTTGTTGTCGGCGACTTATGAAGGCCAGGAATGTCCTGTGGATACCTTGCCCGAAGAGGTTCTAAACAAAATTGAAGCGACCATGTCGGCGGCTGATCCTCAAGCCGATGTTGAGCTGGATTTATGTTGTCCAGAGTGTCTGCATAGTTGGTTGGCACCTTTTGATATTGCTTCATTTCTGTGGACTGAAATTAACGCCTGGGCGCAACGCGTGTTGAATGAAGTGCATCTGTTGGCGCAAGCCTACAGTTGGCGCGAAGCCGATATTTTGGCAATGAGTGCAGCACGGCGTCGATATTATCTGGAGCGGGTGTTGCAATGAGCAGATACCTCAACCATCTTGCCGCATTGACACTTAATCAAGTGGAGCCGGTGCAGCCACGGCTGACAAGTCGGTTTGAAGCGTCGGGTGATGGGGAGAATATAGGTTCACTTGGTAATACCGGCGAAAACCAGGATATGAAGGAGGATGAAGCGTTATCTACTGCGCACACGCCAGACATTGTAGAGACACAAGCGCCAATAGATGCATTGATCAAGTCAGTCACGCCAACTTTCTTGCAGGTAAAGACCCAAGTTGATGGCGGGCAAAAGCAAGGTAATCGTGCAAAACCCGCCGCAAGTGTAAAAGCGAGTATAAATCAGGCTTCCAAAGTGCCGGATGCCCTGCTGGAGCAGGCTTGGCCGCCAATGGGTTTCAAGCCAATTAATATTAAATCCAAGCCCACTGCCCAGTCTGCTAAAGCGGTTAAGCAGCCCTTTCAATCTAGGCGGGCAGAGCAAACCTTAAATACGATTGAGCGCTCACAAGAGCAATTATTCGCAACTACGCATAGCGAGTTTGTTAGCAAGGAGACCGCCCCCGGCGATAATTTTCAAGATATTAAGCGTTGGGAAGACATGCCGCGGCCTTTACCGGTTAAGCCAACTCGCATTACTGTGCGTTCTGAGCAACTAGCTGCAACACCAGTACCGGCTCAATCTACTCAAGCGGCATCAACGCCGGCGGAGCAGGTCGAAGCACCCGAGCCGACTATCCAAGTCACTATCGGCCGTATCGAAATTCGCGCGACCCAAACGCCTGACAAACCGACAGCAAAACCGCGCGCAGTCTCCACCACCATGAGCCTGGACGACTATCTAAAACAACGTAACGGGAGCAAGTCATGAGCGGGCCGCTAGCCATTGCCGGAGTTACTGCAGTGTTAAAAGACGTGCTCAATAACGGTTTGATTGATCATGATCTGGCTACCGTGGGTAGTTTTTCCGTGACTGCGGTGCCGCCGGATAGAATCACCACCGGCACGCAAGAGCCGAATCAGCTGAATTTGTTTTTGTATCAAGTCACACCCAATCAAGGCTGGCGCAATGCCGGATTGCCGTCGCGCGACAGTGGCGGCGAGCGTGTGAGTAATCCGCCACTGGCGCTTGATCTGCACTATCTATTGACGGCGTATGGCGCTCAGGACTTTAACGCCGAGATATTGCTGGGTTACGCGCTGCAAATTTTCCATGAAACGCCCGTACTGTCACGCAGGGACATTCGTGCCGCATTAGGTTCGCCCGCACCGGTAGGCACAGGATTACTGCCGTCGACATTTGGTAATTTATCGGCGTTGGATTTGGCCGATCAAATTGAACAAATAAAAATAACCCCGCATTACCTGACTACCGAAGAGCTTTCTAAACTGTGGACCGCGATGCAGGCACGTTATCGTCAGTCGATGGCTTACCAGGTATCCGTGGTGCTGATTCAAAGCACCAAACTGACCAAGACAGCATTGCCGGTGCTCAGTAGGGGCAAAGACGATCGCGGTGTCGATGCCGCGGCTAATGTGGTGTCACTATTTCCGTTGCTGGAAAGTATTCATATCGGTCCGGTTGAAGATGCCGGTATTGAGCCATTGCCGAGCTCATACCCACGCGCAGAATTGGGTTTGCAATTGATTCTACAAGGGCAAAATTTGGCTGGCGATAGTGTGCGCGTAGAGTTTAAACATACGCGCTATGCCGAGCTGGGGCATCCGCTGTTCTTAGAACCGATAAGTATTCCGATACTGCCGGCAAATCGCACTAAAAGCAGCATTAAGCTAACTTTACCGGCTGATTCAGCCGCGCAGACAGCTTGGCGCACTGGCCTTTATAGTGTTGTTGTTAGAGTTACCCGAGGTGCTGAAGAGCATCATAGTAATGACAAGCTATTAGGACTGGCGCCGCGCATCAATGCCATTGCCCCTCCCAACCCAATTGCCCGAGTCGGTACCAATGCAACATTGACACTGACCTGTTCTCCGCAGGTGCTAATAGAGCAAACGGCAACCTTGTTATTACCCGATCGCGAAGTCATTGCCAATGCCCATCCGACCAATACTGATACCTTAGTATTTGTCATTGCCAACGCCCCGATTGTCACCGATCTGCCGGTGCGCTTACGTATCGACGGCGTTGACAGCATGCCGTTTGCACGCACCTACGATAGCGACGGCAAACCGTTACCGCCGGTATTTGCCGATAATCAGCAGGTGACAATCGTATGAACGAGCGCGAGCAATGGCTGCAAAGCAATGATGATTATTTGCGTGATGCTATTCACTGGGTAAAGCTGCGGCTGCAAAGACAAATTGATTCGGTAGCACCGGTAAAAAACCCTGAGCCGGTTAAAACTCACTGGTTTAAACCCAATACAGACGAGACCGCAGCTCAGCCGGATGAGTCTGCAAAAACCGCCGTATTGGCATTGGCCGCCGAACGCATGGCTAGCGCCGAAGCTGCAAATCCACCGCCCGCATTACTTATTCTTAGTCAACAACTCGGACTTACTCGCTTTGAACGCGAGGTACTGTTGTTATGCGTTGCCATGGAGTTGGATGGAGCAACCGCCGCGTTGTGCGTAAAAGCCCACGGCAAACCGTATCCCACTTTTGCATTGGCCGCGCAGATATTCGACGAGCATAAATGGGATGCAATTTCCGCCGAGCGGCCATTGCGCTACTGGCGTTTGTTGGAAATTAACCAACCCGGCGCAGAGCCTCTGACTACCAGCGCCTTGCGTGCCGACGAGCGCATTGTTAATTACATCATTGAACCCAAACACATCGTCGACGACAGACTGATGCCGTTTATCACTACTATCGAAGCGACCGCTCAAGATGAAGATGCGTTGGCGCCATCGCAGCGGCTGGCGGCGGAAATACTGCGGCACTATTTGGCGACTAAGCAAACCGATGCCGTACAGCATTCGCTAATTATTCAGCTGACCGGTACCGATGCGACGGCAAAACAAGCGGTGGCAAGCCAGGCGCTTGCTGACGTTGGTTTACAAATAATAAATGTTGCCGTTGACACCTTACCGGCGCAAACCGCTGAACTGGAAAATCTGATTCGGCTGTGGGGACGTGAGCGTCAGCTGCTGCCGATAGTGCTCTATCTTGATGCGCATGGTGTTGACGAAACTACCGTGCATGCCGTGGCAGTGCAGCGATTAGTGAAAAGCGCCGGCGGTATTGTGATTATTGCTACACGAGACATCCGCGCTGAACTTGGCGGCTGGAGTTTGGAAATCAGCAAACCCACATCGGCTGAACAGCAATTGGCCTGGAACGCCGCATTGGGAGCCAATGAAAATACTACCGCGGCGCGCTTGGCCGGGCAGTTCAATTTGGATTTGCTCGCGATTCAGCAAATTGCCCGCACCGAACTGGCAGACAGCACCGCTAAGCCGGACAGTTTGCCAACGCGCTTATGGCAAGCCTGCCTGCTTAAAACCACGCCCAGCCTGGACCAGCTGGCGCAACGTATTGACGCTAAAGCCACCTGGAAAAGTCTGGTCCTGCCTAAGGAATCATTAGCGTTATTGCAGCAAATCGTCGATCAGGTTGACCAACGCGGCAAGGTCTATAACGACTGGGGCTTTCTTGCCAAAATGAACCGCGGACTGGGGCTTAGCGTGTTGTTTGCAGGCGAAAGCGGCACCGGTAAAACCATGGCCGCCGAAGTGCTTGCCAATGCCTTGCAACTGAATCTTTACCGTATCGATTTGTCATCGGTGGTCAGTAAATATATCGGCGAAACTGAGAAAAATCTCCGCAGGTTATTCGACGCTGCCGAAGATGGCGGTGCGGTGCTGTTTTTCGACGAAGCCGATGCTTTGTTCGGCAAACGTAGCGAAGTCAAAGACAGTCATGACCGTTACGCCAACATTGAAATCAACTACTTGCTGCAACGCATCGAAGCCTATCGAGGGCTGGCAATACTGGCGACCAATATGAAAAGCTCGCTCGATCAAGCCTTCATGCGGCGGTTGCGTTTTATCGTCAACTTTCCGTTTCCCGGTTTGCCGGAGCGCAAAGAAATGTGGCGAAAAGTATTTCCAAGTGACGTGCCCAAAGCCGTTGAACTGGATTACGAGCGCTTGGCCCGCTTCAATTTAACGGGCGGCAGCATCCAAAACATCGCTTTAAACGCGGCTTTTCTTGCCGCCGCACAGCCAGACCCAGACGCTAAAGTCAGCCTGCCGTTGATTTTCGATGCTATCCGCAGTGAATTACGCAAACTGGATAAACCGGTAAACGAAGCCGAATTTCGAATTCTGGACGTCGTTGGAGCCAAGTCATGAACATCAACCTGCATATCGAACGACTGATTTTAGATGGCGTTAATATCGCCCCCGACCAGCGACATTTGCTGCAAGCCAGCTTAACCGTTGAGTTAACCAAATTGCTCACCCAAAACGGCTTGGCAGCCAATTTTATTGAGGGCTTGTCTATACCAAAACTATCGGCAACCGACGTGCAATTAACCGGCAACAATCCGAAGCAACTGGGTAAGCAAATCGCCCAATCAGTGTACGGAGGCATCGGTCATGAATAAAACCGCCGCTGTCCAACAACCTAAAACGACAAGTTTTTTGCCGCCCCCGCAAGGTCTGTTACAACGCAAGTGCGCTTGCGGCAATTACACGGTTGCAGGCGGCGAGTGCGCAGAGTGTGGGAAGAACAAAAGCAGATTACAACGGCAGCTTGCTATTGGCGCGAGTAATGATCCGCTGGAATTGGAAGCGGATCGGGTTGCCGATCAGGTGATGGCAACGCCGGTACATTCGGCAGTTAGCGGACCGCGTATCCAGCGTTACGCGGGTCAAGCGAGCGCGTATATGGATACTGTACCCCCCAGCGTTGATCGTGTCCTTGCCAGTTCTGGTAGGTCACTTGAACCAATGTTACGACAAGACATGGAGTCGCGCTTCGGACACGACTTTTCACAGGTGCGAATTCATACCGGAGATCTTGCAGAGCAATCGGCACGGGCTGTTAATGCCAATGCTTATACAGTGGGACATAACATCGTGTTCAGTGCGGATAGTTTGTCACCAGGAACAAGCAAAGGGCGTCGGCTTATCGCTCATGAATTGACTCATGTAGTGCAGCAATCTGGAGGGGATAGGATTCTTGCCAATCAAAGCCCTGCTCAGCGTGAATTACTGCCGAATTCTCGCGAAAGGGAACAGATCTCAGGTATGCATCGTATGCTCCAACGAAGCATGGGTTTTGAGTTTCAGGTCAGGGAAAACACTGTAACGACGAACAAAGGCCAGAAATTCCACACTAAGTCTGGCAAGTTCTTCCATAAGGTTCCTCCGGAAGGCAAAGGCGGAGTCGAGCTGCAGACCGATACGGGTGGAGTGATTGAATTTGAAACACCCCCTTTTCGCAAGTGGTCCGACCTGAAGGCTCAGATCCAGAATGCGGTCGATGTGGTTAAGGAAATTAATAAGGACCCCAAGGCGTTCCGCTTCAATCAAGAGTCGCGATTAGAGAAAATGGGGCTTCTCAAGAGAGGAGAGACGCTGGAGGTAAATGTTAAGGACAAGACATTCTTAGCCGACATCCAGTCGACAGAAGGATTTGCCCTAGCGCAATACGAATCTATCCTAAAAGAACATGAGAAACGAGAGGACGATTACATTAGACCTGTTGTTAGCGGTGCGCAAAACGTCTTGGATACCGCTATGAAAGCAAGCAAAAAAGTTAAGCCTGGGACGAATCTGAACAATCTCCGCGGTTTTCTACAGATAATTATGAATTACATCGAGCGAGGTCGGCTTGAGTTATCGGACGTTCAACAAGTGGAACCCGTCAAGTCTACATTTCGTCTAAGACACAGAACCAACTTTTCTTCGACGTTCACGAATTTGCTGACTAAGGATGAGCAGACCTTATTTAGAGAGATTATTAAGAGTAACGCAATTCCAAAAGAATTAGTTGTCGATCCAAAGGGCCAGTTCTTTTTGAACGGGTACTGGGGGCATGTGGCCGGGAGGGATGAGATGATGTGGGCCCTATACCAAGGGGGCAAAATTGTGGCTCTCGCCACAGACGACAAGCAGACAATACACGATTGTTCCAGTAAGGCAAAGACACAGGGGATCGATACGAGTAAGTGTGGAAACAAGGTTCCAGCTTCTCTTATCACAATAGAGGGATGGCTCAACAGTATTATCAATAAACCTAACGATGCACTTTCACCACCACCAGGCGGTGGAAGTGAAACCATGGGCAAGCTGCCTGTATCGACTAAAGGCGAGGAGAAAGGGCTTGTGATTTTTGAAGTCCGAGAGTACCAGGCGCCGCGGAACCGGCAGCAACCTGTCAATAAGTGGGTGGATTTTGCTGAGGACGTATTCCAAGAGGCGGCTGTGTGCCGAGCGCGGCCGGGTACTGGAACTGAACTGCTATATGACGGCACCAAAAAATTTGACTCCAAAAATTGCCCTTAAAGTCAATATTCTCGACCGGTGGTTACGCGAATTTTTGAAAAACTGAACGAGGAGAATAGAGGACCATGCTATTTCATTTTATTAACGGTTACATCCTGACACGCAAGACTGAAAAGCCAAGTAGTGTGCATTCCACACACCAAACAATGCTAAATATGACAGCCAATATGATTTTTTAAAACAATTAGTTAAAGGTAGCTTAAGGCATCGGCCATGAATAAAACCAACGTCGCCCAACAACCTAAAATGGCAAGTTTTTTGCCGCCTGTGCAAAGCATGCTTCAGCGCAAGTGTGCGTGCGGTAATCATTCAATTGCAGGTGGCGAGTGCGCGGAGTGTTCGAAGAAGACGGTTTTGCAACGAAGGTTAGCAATTGGCGCGAGTAATGATCCGCTGGAACAGGAAGCAGAGCGAGTTGCCGATCAGGTGATAGCAGCACCGTTACATTCAGCCACCAGCCGCGCCCCAGCGCACATCCAACGCTACGCGGGGCAGGCGACTGAGGATTTAGAGGCCGCGCCCGCTAGTGTTGGTCATGTGCTTACCGGTTCAGGTAGGCCGCTCGAACCAGGGCTAAGGCAAGACATGGAGCACCGTTTCGGTCACAACTTTTCGCAAGTACGACTGCATACCGGCAGCGCTGCCGAACAATCGGCGCGGGATGTGAATGCTCATGCCTACACGGTGGGGAATAATGTTGTGTTTGGATCGGGGCAGTTTGCTCCGGGAGTGCATGAGGGACGCCGCTTGATTGCCCATGAACTGACGCATGTGGTGCAACAGGGCAATGGAATTTCAGCAAAAATGATTCAGAGAAGTTGGGATTGGGGAAGAGCTGGTGCTGGGGCATTAATTGGGGGAGTTGGAGGCGCTGTGGTTGGTGGACTTATTGGTGGACCGGTTGGTGCAGTAGTAGGAGCTGGTGTCGGGGGTATTGCCGGCGGATTGATAGGGGGATTAACTGGAAAGTCAAAGGCTTCCTCTCCTAAGACAGTGAATATTGATGCGGTTAAGTTGCGCGGGGCAAAGCGTGATCCTGCAGCTGATGTAGCTTTCGCTAACACGGTTTTTAAACCGGCGAGTGTGCAGTTTAATTTGGTTAAAAATGAGACTGCGACCGCTGTCGATTCTGACACTTGGATAGGTGGCGATACCACTATTTCGACTGGCACATGCGGAACCGCAACAAAAGAAGAATTGGATACATGGGGGGGCGCAGCCAGTAAATTCAAATTGAGCAGCAGGCTACGTGCTTTCTACGTTGACTCAATTTCTAGCGGCAGCCGCGCCGACAGTTATCCGCCCTATTGCGCAACGGGTACAGCGGCACCGCTTAGCGGCATGGCGACAGTTTCCAACACGGGCGCGAGTCGCTCTCTTGCGCACGAACTCGGGCATATCCTCATTAACTCAGGCGACCATCCCGCAGACACGAACAATTTGATGAATCCGACGAATACGGCTACTGGCAATGACCTGACGGCCGCTCAACAATCGTCCATCTACTCCAATGCGTAAGCCAGATAGGGTGCAGTCTATGCGCCAAACAACGGTAATTTATGAAAGGGAATGGCGAGATTTATGAGCATTTTTGAACGTAATCAGCTGAACAAGCCAATCGTCCAATCGGTGTATGGAGGTATTGACCGTGAATAAAACCACCGTTGCCCAACAAGCCCAAATCACCAGCACCTTGGCGCCTGCACAAGGCTTGCTGCAACGACAATGCGTTTGCGGAAATTTTACACTTGCAGGTGGCGAATGCGCTGAGTGTGCAAAGAAAACGACCGGGTTACAGCGCAAACTGACCATTGGCGCGAGCAATGCTCCGCTGGAACAGGAGGCGGACCGGGTTGCTGAACAGGTCGTCAGTAATAGTACAACTTCATCGGTTACCTCGTTGACCGGGGGGCGTATACAACGACAAGAGATACCCAAAGAAAAAACCAATGAGGAAAAATATAAGGAAGGCCTTGAAAAATTGGGTGAAGCATTTTTAAAAACCCCGTTGGGCAAGGAACTTTTGGAAAAAATAAAACAAGATGCCTTGGTCAAAGGCGCGACTGCGTTCGGCAAAGATTTTATCTCAACCTGGCCTGGAAAGATTATTACCGGTGCTGCGGCAACCGGTGCGATAGCGACATTAGCGGCCACACATAAGGAATTGCCTGCGCAAATCCCTGAGATTCCGTTGGATATTCTTACTCCCGGTCTCAGCGTAAAGCTGACGTATAAAGGGCCGGTAGACAAGCCAACGGAAGCCATGATTACGTTCAAATATTCCGAACAGCCCTCTAAAACCAGTGCGAATAAAAAGCCCATGAGTGAGTCGGATAAATTCCGGGCGGAAACCGCGAGGCTGGCTGCTGAGCAGGCCAGGTTCAGAGCGGGCATGAAATTTACGCCTGGATCGCCGGAAGACTTGCAACAAAAAGCCGAAGACGACGCTATAAAAAACGCCGCTCTGAAATATCGAGGCGGCCCGGATATTGAAGCGACCATTAAAAAATATCCTTGGTTGGTTGCCCCCCAGTCGAAGAGTGGCTTGCAACTCACCATGCCCAAGCTTTCTTTTGGAAATAAATCGCCATCGCTGTTTGGTGACGAATTCAAACTCAAGCTGCCAGAGGAAAACAAGAAAAAACAGGATGAACCCGTGTTGCAAAAGAAGCTTCGCATCGGTGCCAGTAATGATCCGCTGGAACGGGAAGCGGATCAGGTTGCCGAACAGGTGATGGCAACAACGGCAACATCCCCAATTAAACCAACACCTCTGCGAATCCAGCGTTATGCCGGACAAGCGACCGAAGAACCGCAAACCGCGCCTGCCAGTGTGGATCGGGTTCTTGCCGGTTCGGGCAGGCCAATGGAATCGGCGTTACGGCAGGATATGGAACAGCGTTTCGGGCATGATTTTTCGCAGGTGCGGGTACATTCCGGGGGCGGCGCTGAGCAATCGGCTCGGGATGTGGATGCTAAAGCCTACACGTCGGGACACAATATTGTGTTTGGTGAAGGTGGCTTTTCGCCGGCAACGCAAGAGGGACGGCGATTGATTGCGCATGAATTGACGCATGTGGTGCAACAGGAACGTGGATCGACTCAGATTAGTCGCAAGATCAGATGCGATCCTCAAGCTTCGCTAAATGGATTTCTCTCCAGCAAGGGAATTCTGCATTACACCGAAAATAACAAAGTTTACGAACGTCCCAAAGGTGGGGCTGTGAATTTCGAACAGGAGATCCTGATCGATATGCTGGCGGCACCGAGGATGTTTAACGTTGATGGGAATGCCGATATGACTGCGGCGTCCAATCTGGGCGCTCACATCAAGGCACGGATAGGCATCGTTTCTTTTGCAGGGAAAAAAACCTACCGTTTCGCCGCTATGTCCGGATGGTCGATGAATCCCAAATATTACGATTGGAACGTCAGCAAAGCGAGCTGGAAAATGAAGCCCAATGTGGACCGCCAAGAGGCGTGGGATGACCTGAACGTCAATCCTCAGCAATACGCGATCGGCTGCGCGGCGGCGACGGATCTTACTATGAAAGGCGGCAGCAAGGGGGCTGCGATTATTAATAAGCCCAGCAGCGATATTGGCGACTGGGTGGCAGGCGATGCGGGTTACATCGAGAACACCAAGTTTCCGGCTGGCGCAGGCAGCGGCGTGCTGGGAGAGAATTTGATATACACCGGCAACGGGCAGTTTTGGGGACACCTGCCAGGTACTCAAACCTACCGAACCCTTCCGGAATGGATCCAGGAAGTTCAAAGTTGGCACGGCGGTGCCAAAGTTGACGACAAGCGGGAAATGCCGGCAACAGGACTAATAGATACCTAAGATGAAATATCTGCCAAGTAACCAAGTAGGACGAGCAAGCTTGTTTGCCACCCAATTAATCTTAACAAACGTAATCGTCTGAGAGAGCCGTATGCGCATTGCAAGCTTTAATCTGGAAAATTTTGCTGATAATCCGAAGTCGCCAGATGTGCTTGCGGAACGGATAGCCGTGATGCGGCCACAACTTGAAAGGCTGCGCGCCGATGTGTTGTGCTTGCAGGAAGTTAACGGGCAAAAAACGAGTACTCAACCGCGGGTACTGTCAGCATTGGATAAGCTGCTGGAAAACACTTCTTACGCAAACTTTCAGCGCGTCAGTACGCTTACCGTAAAAGGCGAGCCCTATGAAGAACGCAATTTGGTAATTTTGAGTCGACTGCCGATTGTTGAGCACAAGCAGATTAAGCATCAATTCGCCGAACCGCCCTGGTATAAAAAAGTGACAGCCACTCCGCCTGAAGATACCGCCAAGGAAGTGACCTGGGAGCGGCCATTGCTTTATGCGCAGCTGGATTTAGGTGGGGGGCGTGGGCTTCATGTTGTTAATTTACATTTGAAATCCAGATTGCCGTCCAATGTCGATGGACAAATGCTTGATCAGTACACTTGGAAAACAGCTTCGGGTTGGGCGGAAGGGTATTTTATTTCTTCTATGAAACGGGTGGGACAGGCCCTGGAAACCAGGCGCTTCGTCGATTCCATTTTCGATGCAGACGAGCAAGCGCTGATTGTGTTGTGCGGCGATTTTAACGCCGCGGTCGGCGAAGTACCGTTGGAAGCCATACGAGGGGCGGTGGAAAACACCAATAATCCCAAATTGGGTAACCGGGTATTGGTCGCTTGCGAGCAAACGGTGCCTGAGTCTTCCCGCTTTAGTTTGTATCACCGTGGCAAGGGCGAAATGCTCGATCATGTTCTGGCATCTCGCGGTCTGTTAAGCAGCTACCGCGGCACCGAAGTACATAATGAAATGCTTCACGACGAGTCGGTTGGCTTTGCTACCGACAAGTTGTACCCGGAATCTGATCACGCGCCAGTGGTGGTCGAGTTTGCCTTAAAGGATCATTGATAAGGATATAAACCATGACCAGTTTTCCCAATTCACCCAAATTGCTCAAAGGCGGCATTGTCCTGATAGACCCGGTGACGTCGGCGGTCAAGCGCATTATTTCTTTGCAATACAATCCCGATACGCTGTCTCGTACCTTGCAAATTAAGGGCGTAGGCGCAGATAGCAGCGATCGTTCGGAAGCGTTGCGCTTAAAAGGGCCTCCCACCGAGACGATTAAGTTGGAAGTTGAAATTGATGCGACGGATCAGTTGGAAGGTGGTGCCGGGCAGTCGACGCAATTGGGACTTCATCCTCAACTCGCCGCGCTGGAGACCATTGTTTATCCCAGTTACGATCAACTGCAAAAAAATAATGCGCTGGCCGGTAGCGGTAAGCTGGAAATTGTGCCGATGGAAACGCCGCTTGCCTTATTTGTATGGAGCAAAAATCGCATTTTGCCGGTGCGGATTACCGATTTCAGTATTACCGAAGAAGCTTTTGATGTCGCGCTCAACCCCATCCGCGCTAAGGTCAGCCTGAGTTTGCGGGTGTTGAATGTCGATGACCTTAACTTTAATCATAAAGGCGGCAGTTTGTTCATGAGCTATTTACAGCAAAAAGAGCAGTTTGCGCAGCGCTCGACGGCGGGCTCGTTTAGTTCCTTTGGCATTGGAGGCATTCCCTAATGGACGCGAATCAAGCTTTACAAGCGTTGCTGCAACCAGCCGGCTTGCAGGCAACATTGTTTCCGGCAAGCAGCCGATATTACGGCATTGAAACAGCGACTCTGGAGGCGGCTGACGGTAAAAAAATCAGCTATATTCGCCGACGTTTTTTGCCGCCGCCGGAACGTTTGGCCTTGTTGCAAGAGCATGTGGTCACACAAGGCGAGCGGCTGGATAATATTACCGCGCATTATTTGGGCGATCCCGAGCAATTCTGGCGTTTGTGTGATGCCAATGCGGCCATGCAGCCGGAGGAATTAGAGACAATCAACCGGCGCTTGCGCATCACGCTGCCGGACGGTATTCCGGGGTTAGCCAATGCTTAAGGGTATTGATCTCCAGCTTTATGTCGGGCCGCTGGTGCCTATTCCGGCGTCGCGCGCGGTGATAGAAGCGCTTAACGAGATCACGGTAACGACTAAAGATGAGGGGCAAAGTGGTTTCCAATTGTCGTTTACCATCAGTACCCAATCACCGTTGCATACGCTATTTCTGTTATCGGGTGGCGGCACTCCGATCAAAATATTGCGCGTTGTGATCGTCGCCATTTACAACGGCACGCCCAACGTCATTATGGATGGCGTGGTGACAAAGCATGAGATTGTGCCGGGCGGTGACGCAGGTCATGCCACGCTTAAAGTGACCGGGGAAGATCTCTCGGTAGTCATGGACCAGATAGATTTTAGCGGTTTCCCTTTTCCGGCCTTGCCTGCGGAGGGTAGGGTGGCGCTGATGCTGCTCAAATATGCGGCGTTGGGAATTGTGCCGCTGGTTATTCCGAGCATATTTATTGACGTGGTGATTCCAACCAGTCGCATACCCACCCAGCAAGGCACCGATCTTTCTTATATCCAGGAACTGGCCAGTCAGGTTGGTTATGTGTTTTACATCGAGCCCGGCCCGGTACCCGGTGCCAACATTGCCTATTGGGGGCCGCAAATCAAGGTAGGCGCCCCGCAACCCGCGCTCAATATCAATATGGATGCGCATACCAATGTGGACGCGCTGACCTTTTCTTTTGATAATAATTTAAATGCCATCCCTACCTTGTTTTATCAGGAGGAAAAGACCAAAGCATTTTTTATCATACCCATCCCGCCTATTACGCCCTTGAATCCGCCCTTAGGATTGATTCCGCCTATCCCCAGCAGGTTGGAGTCCGTCAGTAAAGATGATGACCTGTCGAAATACTCATTGCCGCGCGCCATTACGGTGGGCGTTGCCAAAGCCGCAAAATGGGCGGAAGCGGTTACTGCCACGGGCGAGCTTAACGTGTTGCGTTATGGGCGAATTTTAAAGGCAAGGCAATTGGTGGGCGTGCGCGGCGCCGGAACCGCTTATGACGGGCTTTATTATGTAAAGAGCGTTACCCATAAGATCAAGCGCGGGGAGTACAAACAAAGTTTTGAACTGAGCCGCAATGGCTTGATTTCAACGATTCCGCAGGTTCCGGTATGAAAGAAAGTAATCGTTACTATGGTAAATATCGCGGCACGGTGTTTAACAATATCGACCCGGAACAGCGTGGTCGCATTATGGCTATCGTACCGGCGGTACATGGTTTGACACCCACCTCCTGGGCGTTGCCCTGTGTGCCTATTGCAGGCAAGCAAAACGGTGTTTATGTGGTACCAAAAATAGGCGATGGCGTGTGGATAGAGTTCGAGCAAGGCGATCCTGACTACCCGATTTGGGTGGGCGGTTTTTGGGGCATCGCGGCGGAAGTGCCGTTGGCCGCATTGGCAGGTAATCCCGCCGATCCCAACATCGTTATTCAATCGCTATTACAGCAGGCGGTGATTGTCAGCGATATGCCGCCGTCTGTGCCGCCGCCCGTCATGCCGCCGGTGCCGACTACCGGCGGCATTATTTTGCGCAGCACCACGGGTGCTTATATCGTCGTTAACGATGCCGGTATTTTTATCAATAACGGCAAAGGTGCGTCGGTGGAGTTATTGGGACCGTCGGTGATGATTAACAAATTGGCCTTGGTGGTGACCTAAAATGCCGGGCTTTCTGGTGCATGTCGGTGCGCAAGTGCTGTGCGCTCACGCCGGGCAGGCAACGCCGACGGTGCCGAATCCGCGGGTAACGGTTAGTGGTCAACCGACTGTGTTGATTACGTCGCCTTATCTCGTGGCCGGATGTACCTTTCCGCCACCTCCGGCCGCCAACGGGCCGTGCGTGTCGGCGCAGTGGCTGGTCGGCAGCACGCGGGTAACGTCCAACGGCCAGCCGCTGGTAGTGCAAAGCAGTCAGGCCATTTGCGCGCCAACCGGCACGCCATTGATGATTGTGCTAACGCAAACGCGCGTCACTGCGCTGTGAGGATGAAATGATAAATATCGATTTCCCTTTGCACTTCGACAGTTTCGGACGCACCGCCACAACCGGCCGCGATGACCATATCCGCGACCTGATTGAGCAGTTTTTATTTACCAATAGCGGCGAACGTGTCAATCGGCCTGATTTTGGCAGCGGCTTGTTACAACTGATTTTTGCGCCCAACAGCCCGGAACTGGCGGCAACGTTGCAATTTACCATTCAGGCCGGATTGCAGCGATGGCTGGGCGATGTGCTTGAAGTGCAGGCCTTAGAAGTAGTCAGCGAGGATGGCGCGGTGCGGGTGTTTCTGCAATATCTGGTGCGCCGTACCGGCGAAGTCCGTACCGATGAATTCGTCCGGGGGCTGTCATGACTGCATCAACCTTAGTGTGTAAAAACAACCGGCGGCGCGATGCTGTTCGGGCAACGCCGCAACTTAATGGCTTGGATTATTTGGAAGTCAGCGAAGACCAGCTGACCCTGACCGTGTATTTTTTAGGTAAAGCGCCGCCGCAACTGGATAAAGACAACATCATTATTACAGGCGGCAGGCGCATCAACGGCATTCAGGTAACAAGCGTTGACATTCATCGGGAAGAAGACCCGGAAATGGATGATTGCGTACATATCGGTGTTGATAAAGTCGGCGATTTTTCGACTTATTGTTTATGTCTTATCGAGAGTTATCAGGATAAAGAAGGCTGTAAACACACTCGGCCCATGAGCGGTTTCGATCCGCGTTATACCTGTCTGGAGTTTAATTTTAAAGCCGGTTGCCCTGGCGATTTGGACTGCAAGCCGCAAGCCAGTTGTACACCTGAAAAATCCACCCCGCCGGACATTAATTATCTTGCCAAGGATTACGCAAGTTTCCGGCAACTAATTCTTGATCGTTTGGCGCTGACCATGCCCGACTGGCAAGAGCGGCATGTGCCGGATCTGGGTATTACCTTGGTCGAGTTACTGGCCTATGTGGGCGACCATTTAAGTTATTACCAGGACGCCGTCGGCACCGAGGCTTATCTCGATACCGCGCGCCGCCGTATTTCCGTGCGCCGGCATGTGCGTTTGGTGGATTATCAATTGCACGAAGGCTGCAATGCCCGAGCTTGGGTTGCATTTGAGGTGTCTACTGACCTGGATAAACTTAAGCCCGATGATTTTTACTTAACGACTAATTCCGGTTTGCCTGCTTACGGCAATGTGCTTGAGCACACACAGCTTTCCAATATCGCTCCAAAATCGTATTTAATCTTTGAGCCGCTGCTGGAAGACAAACAACAGGAAATTGCATTTTGGAAGGATCATAACGAGATAAAAATTTACACCTGGGACGATAGCCAATGCTGTTTGCCGAAGGGTTCAACCTCGGTAACGCTGAGCGATCCGGGCATCGCAACGCCGCCTGAAACCGACGAACACGGCGAATGCGGACCTCATCATGAACCGCATGCAACACGTGAATCGCCGCTGGCTTCTGATTACCGCTTAAAGCTTAAGCCCTGCGACATCATTATTTTCGAAGAAGTTAAAGGCCCAAAGACCGGTAACTCGGCGGATGCCGATCCCAGCCATCGCCATGCGGTGCGTTTGATCAAGGCTGAGCAATCGCAAGATCCGCTCACTAAAAAACTTATTTGGGACATCGAATGGGCAGCAGAAGATGCCTTGCCGTTTGCCTTATGTATTTCGTCAATAAAGCAAGATGACTGCTCGCTGGTGTTGGATGTCAGTGTGGTGCGCGGCAATGTGCTGTTGGTTGACCACGGCGAAAGCGTTAGCGATGAGCTCGATCCGGTGCCGTTAGACATAACACTAGCCCCGTGCAGCGACGGTTGCGCGCCCCGTGAAGCGTTAAAAACTGCCGGTCGATTTACTCCGTCATTATCTAAAACTGACCTGACGTTTAACCAACCGTTATTGCCCTGCAAACCGAAAACTCAGGCCTGTCTATCGTCTGCCAAACTTAACCCGGCCGCCGCGGTGTTTAAACAGGATGTGCGCTTGGCCTTGCCGCAAGTGACGCTGCATGACGATCAAAGTGCGCTAATTTGGCAGCCGCGCCGTGATTTACTGAGCAGCGATGCCGAGGACCGGCATTTTGTGGTTGAAATCGAAGATGACCGGCAGGCGCAATTGCGCTTTGGCAATGGCGAATCAGGCCGCTTTCCGGATGCGGGTATGCGCTTTAAAGCCAAGTATCGCATCGGCAACGGTGCGTCCGGTAATGTCGGTGCCGAAGCGATTAGCCATATTGTGTTTCGGGATAATCTGCCCAGCGGCGTCAGTATCGCGCTTAGAAATCCGTTGCCGGCAACCGGCGGTACCAATCCAGAGCCGACAGCTGAAGCCAAGTTATTTGCTCCACAATCGTTTCGTAACACGCTGCAACGGGCAATTACCGCTGATGATTATGCCCAAATAGTGATGCGCGATTTTGCCGACAAAGTGCAACGCGCCGCCGCAACCCCGCGCTGGACCGGCAGTTGGACGGAAGTGTTGGTCGCTGTCGATCCCATGGCTTCGGAAGATACCGATGCAGCATTACTGCGTGCAATCAAACACCATCTGCACCGTTATCGGCGCATCGGTCATGACGTCAAAGTGGTGCAGGCAAGCTACGTGGCGTTGGACGTTGCTTTGACGGTGTGCGTGTTGCCGAATTTTCTTAAAGGTCATGTTAAGGCCGCATTACTCGATGTTTTCAGCAACCGGAGAAGGAGTGATGGCAGTAAAGGTTTTTTTCATCCCGATAATTTAAGCTTCGGCGAAGGGATTTATCTCAGTCAATTAGTCGCAACGGCACAGGCGGTTGAAGGCGTTGAAAGCGTGTCGGTTAGCAAATTGGAACGTTACTTTGCCGGGCCTGCCCAGGAAATCGACAACGGCGTATTGCCTTTAGGACCGTTTGAAGTGGCGCGGCTGGATAACGATCCGAGTTTTCCGGAAAACGGCAAATTCACTCTGGACTTGCGAGGTGGACGATGAAACCAAGCATTGAAATCTGCGGTTGCTGCGAGGGTATTGAAATCGTTACCCCGCAGCCGACCGCCAATCGTCCCGGATTAAGCACACTGTCTTATCGCATCGGTACGCATGCAACTTTCCTTGAAACCATGCTGGCGCGGCTGTCGAGCAGTGATTATCCAGCTTTGGCAGATTTAAGAACTCGCGCCGCGGATGATCCATCCATCGCTTTGTTGGATGCCTGGGCCATCGTGGCCGATGTGCTGACGTTTTATAACGAGCGGCTGGTCAACGAAGGTTATTTACGTACCGCCACAGAACGCCGATCCATTCTGGAACTGGCAAGGCTGGTTGGCTATAAACTCAGGCCTGGTGTCGCCTCCAGCGTTTATCTGGCTTATACCTTGGACGATAATTTTAAGGACGGGACGATTATCCCCAAAGGTGCGCGTTCACAAAGCATACCCGGCCCCGGCGAGTTGCCGCAGTCGTTTGAAATTAGCGAGGACCTTAAGGCGCGAGCGCAATGGAATAGCCTGAAGCCGAGAATGACGAGGCCGCAGAAGATTGCTCTGGAAAATGTTCTGACTATCGAGCGGATGTATGTCGAAGGCACTGCGGTAAATTTGAAAGTTAACGACCATTTATTGTTTGTTTTTGATAAAGGGGCTGATAAACAAGCTGTCCGGCGCGTCAAGGAGGCAATCCCATGGGCTGCCGAAAACAAAACAGAGATCAGGTTCCAGACGATATTTTCTGATATTGACTCGGCTAGTTTGAGTGAAGCTATTCTGAACTGGCTCACCAGGTTTTCTTCCAAATTAAACACTGAGATTGAAGCTCAAGCGTTTGATGATGAAAGCGCCGCAAAGCGGGCGCTAAAAACATTGTGGAGTTTCCAGAAGCGTACTTTCTTGGGGGCGCAGCCGAATGCACTGGAACTACCCGGCAAGGTTTTTGGGGCGTTAGATACAAATGATGCCGCCCTGATTAACTTCATTAGCTTGTTTTTGTTGGAATTTAAAAAACTCATTAAAACGCCGTCACCTCTGCCGCTGGAACCCATTGCCAATTTGGCGCAACTTTTTATTCCTCTTCTAAAATTGCCGTCGCTGCAGCCCATTAACAGCGTGCAGTTGAACCGGAAAATCGATCAACTATTTCACCCAAAGTCTGACGTGACACCGCAATTGTTAGTCAACTTTAGTCCGACGCTAAACTCGAGTTTTTATGGTGCGTGGGCGAATGCGGACGTTAATTCGGCTATTTCGGCGTTGCAAGCGGTTTACGTCTTACGCGTTTCAGCACCGCTTTTCGGTTATAACGCGGCCAAAAAAATGGCCTTGATACCCAATCCAAACGAATTAGTAAGAAATCAAATCCCTTTTATTTCTGCGATAGACGGGGATTGGTCGATGAACGAAGCGGGCGATGAAGATTCAGATCAGCTTTTTCTGGATAACGCTTATGACGGTGTTCTTTCGGGCAGTTATGCATTAATCGAAACAAGGGATGGAGGAACAGTTGAAAGGCTGGTGATGCCGATTAAGTCAGTTCAGGTTCGTCCTCGGACTGCTTACGGGTTAAGTGCTAAAACAACGCAGTTGACGTTTAATGACGACTGGCGTGACCCACAATCGAATGATATGGAACTTATTCGCCGCTCCCTCGTTTACACGCAGAGTGAGCCATTAAAACTTGCTGAACAGCCTATCGAACAGGATATTGGCTTTCAAGATCCTGATCCGGACGCTACTGGGAAGCGGATTGAATTAGGCGAGTTGTACCCTGGGCTGGAGTCGGGTCGTTGGATGGTCGTTTCTGGTGAGCGTAGCGATATACCCGGAACCAGCGGCGTCATAGTCAACGAATTGGTCATGCTTTCAAGCGTTGAGCAAGGTTTTGATAACACACTTCCAGGTGATAAAACCCTTAGTACACTGGTTTTTGCTAATAGTCTCGCCTATGCCTATAAACGCGACACCGTCAAAATCTACGGCAATGTCGTTAAAGCCACCCATGGCGAAACCCGTAAAGAGGTATTGGGCAGCGGCGATGGTGCTAAAGCCTTGCAAACATTTATGCTCAAGCAACCGCCGCTGACGTATGTGTCTGCGGCCAATCCTGCCGGTGTCGACAGCACGCTTAAAGTGTATGTTAACGATGTTCAGTGGCATGAAACCGATGCGCTGGCAGGCCTTGCATCGACCGAGCGTAAATTTATTACCAAGACCGATGATGACGGCAAAGACACGATCATTTTCGGCAATGGCAGGGACGGCGCGCGACTGCCGACCGGCATCGAAAACATTAAAGCGGAATACCGCAACGGCATCGGTAAGCCGGGCAACGTCAAGGCCGGTCAGGTTAGCTTGTTGATCAGCCGCCCGCTGGGCGTCAAGGAAGTTATCAATCCCCTACCAGCCAACGGCGGTGCGGATAAAGAAAGCCGCGAGCAGGCCCGTAAAAATGCACCGTTGGCAGTGAAGGCGCTGGATAGGCTGGTATCGGTACAAGATTACGAAGATTTTGCCCGCACCTTTGCCGGTATCGGCAAGGCCAGAGCCGCCGAACTGTCTGATGGTCGCCGTCAGCTTGTACACGTCACCATTGCCGGTGCGGATGACATCCCGATTGATAAAAACGCCGATCTGTACCGGAATTTGCGCCAGGCCTTACTCAACTTCGGCGATCCTTTGCAAATCATCCGGTTGGAAGTGCGAGAGCTGATGCTGATTGTGCTTGAAGCCCGGATACGTATTTTGCCGGATTACCTCTGGGAGCCGGTGGTGACGCAAGTGCGTGCGGCATTGCTGGATGCGTTTAGTTTTGAGCGGCGCGAGCTGGGGCAGGATGTGCTGCTCAGCGAGGCGCTGAGCATTATGCAAGCCGTGCGTGGCGTGGCTTATGTGGATGTTGATGTCTTGAGAGGAATCCCGGAAAAAGTTGTCGATGCCGTGCATCCAGGTGAACGGCGCTTGTTAACGCCGGGTGAAATTGCGGACCTGATCGGTCAACCACTGCTAGATAAAGATGGCAACAAAATAAAAGAACCGGTTGCACGCATCGCTGTAAATTTGGCAGATACAGAAGAAGGGGCGATTCGACCGGCACAATTGGCGTTTCTCACTGTCGACGTGCCCGCCACGTTGATTTTGAATCAGATCACTTGAGGTCGTTTCGTTATGAGCACTATTGATAAAGATCGACTTTACAAGCTGCTGCCATATATCTACCAGCTGCGCGATCACGAACAGGGTGAGCCGTTACGCGAGTTGTTGCAAGTTATCTCCGAGCAGCTGGAAGTTGTTGAGGGTGACATCGCCCAGCTCTATGAAAACTGGTTTATCGAGACTTGTGAAGATTGGGTAGTGCCGTATCTCGGCGATTTAATCGGTTATACGCCCGTACATGAAGCAGGCGAGCTGGGTGACATCTCGTCGCCGCAAGGTCGATTGCGCAACAAGAGCCTGATTCCTCGCCGCGAAGTCGCCAATACGATTCGTTATCGCCGTCGTAAAGGCTCATTAGCCTTGCTGGAGCAATTGGCAAACGATGTTGCGGGTTGGCCTGCGCGGGCCGTGGAGTTTTACAGATTGCTTAGTGTCACCCAAGCGCTGAATCATCGGCAATGCCATCGCGGCCTGACGGTTGATTTGCGTGGAGGCGATGCACTGGAACGGCTCAATGGTCCGTTTGATGAGTTGGCGCATACGGTGGATGTGCGTCGAATCAATTCATATCAAACGCAAGGCCGGTACAACATCCCCAGCGTTGGGGTGTTGGTCTGGCGTTTGAAGACGTATTCCGTCACGCAAACGCCGGTGACGGCATTGGCGCAGCGACATTGCTATGTCTTTAGTGTCCTGGGTAACAACACGCCGCTTTTTACTAATTGGCAGCGTGAGACAGAGCCGACGCAAATAGCGGGAGAACTTAATCTGCCGGTGCCGATTCGCCGCCGGGCTTTTATACAAAGTGTCAGTGTAGGTGGTACGCAAAAGCCGCGCGCTTCTAAAGCCTATTATGGCGAGGGTAAAAGTTTGGCTATTTGGGTGCCGGAATGGCCGACTAAAGATTCGGTGCAACCTATCCCAGCGGAGCAAATTATTCCCGCCGATTTAAGCGATTGGGACAGTTATCGCCCGGTTAAAGATACCGTGGCTGTTGATCCGGTACTGGGACGGATTTTATTTCCGTCTAAACAACTGCCGCGCAAAGGTGTGAAGGTGTCTTATTTTTATGGCTTTAGCGCCGATATTGGCGGCGGTGAATATGCCAGAACCCTATCACAACCCTTGGAATACAAACTCTATCAGGTCGGCATCGAGCAAAAATTCAACACGATTAACCAGGGCTTGGCGCAGTGGAAAATTGATTCGGCCAACCCCAAAAATGAGCAAGAGGCCAAGCAGTTGCAGAATGCGGTTATCGAAATTACCGATAGCGGTTTGTACGAGGAGCGACTCAATATCGATTTAAAAACCGGGCAAAGCCTGCAAATCCGCGCGGCTAATAAAAGACGCCCGGTAATTAGGCTTTACGATCGTCCTGATCAATTTAGCGTTAGCGGTGAATCGGGCAGCTATCTTACCTTGGATGGCTTGTTAATCGCCGGGCGCGGTTTGCAAGTGGAGGGGGACATTGCCGGGGTTATTATCCGCCACTCGACACTGGTGCCGGGCTGGTCGCTTGAGCCCGATTGCGAGCCGAGCCAGTTGGAAGAGCCGAGTTTAGAGATTACCAATGCGCATCCGTGCGTCACTATTGAACACAGCATCATCGGCTCCATTCAAGTCAATATTGATGAAGTCAGGATCGATCCGCTCCGCATTCGCCTCAGTGACAGTATTTTGGATGCGACGGGCAGTGATTGCGAAGGTCCGGCCTGCGAGGCGATTGGCGCTGCCGGTTCGACTATTGCGCATGCCGTGTTAACAATTGTGCGCAGCACCATCTTTGGCCGTATCGATACCCATGCGATTGAGCTGGCTGAGAATAGTATTTTTATGGGCACTATCCGGGTCGCCCGGCGCCAGCTTGGTTGCATGCGTTTTTGTTACGTCAGGCCGGTGTCGCGGACACCGAAACGCTATCACTGCCAGCCGGATTTAGTAGAACAAAGTGCTGAAAATAGCTTAATTCAAACTGCTGAAGAAGCAGGTCAGCCGAAGCCGGATAAAACAGCTATCAATGCGGCAAAGTTGCTTGAACAAGAACGTGTGCGACCGCAATTTAATAGTTTCCGTTACGGTACGCCAAGCTATTGCCAATTGGCTGAAAATTGCGCGGATGAGATTACGCGAGGTGCTGACGATGACTCGGAAATGGGCGTGTTTCACGATTTATTCCAGCCCCAACGCGAGGCTAATCTGCGTGTCCGTTTAGATGAATATATTTCTGCCCGGGCTGACGTCGGCATCATTGTGTCCAGCTAGCAAATTAATAACCAGGAGAGCAGCATGAAAGGTGATTTTTCCAGAGTGACATTTGCTGTCACCAAGCATTTTAGCCGCGTATTGATGCAGCAAGGGCGTGTGCAATTAGACGCGGATTGGAATGAACAGACGGCTATTTTGTTGCATTACTTACGCTCTTTAACGGCAGATTTGATTGGGCCGCATGCGGGACCGAGTGAAAACCTGGGGTTTGAGATTATTGTTGATCCTGCCCGGATTAAGGCATTACCTCTTAGTGAGAAACAAAAAGAACAGCTGAATCAGACCAAATTGCCAATTGTTATCGGCAAAGGCCACTATTACATAGACGGTATTCTTTGTGAGAATGAACAGTTTTTATTATTCAATGCACAACCGGATTATCCGTTGCCAAAGGATAAGAATTTAGATGCTGGGACGTATTTAGTATATGCGGATGTTTGGGAGCGCCATATCACCTACTTGGAAGATAACAGCATTCGTGAAGTTGCTCTGGGTGGACCGGATACGGCGACACGGGCCAGGGTCTTGTGGCAGATAAAAATAGAAGCGGCAGCCAGTGGCTTAAATCGGGCCGCATTGGAAAAGCAATGGCCGACATTGATAAACAAATGGCAACCGAAGCATCGAGGCACCCTTAAAGCACAAGCAAAGCAAGGCGATAAAAAATCTACCGATGTTTGTATTACATCTCCGGAATCCAGTTACCGTGGTGCTGAAAACCAGCTGTATCGTGTGGAAGTTCATCAAGGCGGTGAAAATCAACAAGCCACTTTTAAATGGTCACGCGATAACGGCAGTGTTGTAACCGGCATTGAGCTAAACGGCAACGAATTAACGGTTGATAGTGCGCGCGGGCTTGCCGTTGGAAGATGGCTGGAGCTGACCAACGATGGACAGGAGTTGCGCGGGGAAGTGGGCACGTTGGTAAAAATAAAAAAAATTGATGGTGATATTTTATCGCTGGATAGTGCCGATAAGCCTTTGCCAAAAGTGGCTGTGCCGGTAGGCGAAATTTGGCCGACCAAAGCGCGCTTATGGGAAGCTGACCAAAAAACAATCACAGAAAAAAGCAATGAGTGGGAAGTGTTGGTTGATGGTGTGCAAATTCAATTTCAACTTCAATTGCCAACTCAGAAAAATCAATATCGTACTGGCGATTATTGGTTAATCCCGGTTCGGGTAGCGACAGGCGATGTAGAATGGCCGGGGCCTGTGGGGAATCCTGAAGCCTTGCCGCCGCAAGGTGTTCAACATCATTTTGCGCCATTGGCAGTGCTTGAAATGGCAGGTGGCGTATGGAAATTTATAGACGATCTTCGTTGGAAAGTTGAACCGCAAAGAGAGGTGGTTAAATAAAACAAAAATAGCGGGCGATAAAGTTTTGTCGTTTGGGTAATTGTTATATTAGAAAACGCGAGATTGATGTTTTATGCCTTAATAAATTTAAGGCATAAAACGGTAAGAATTTGCCCGAATGCTATGTTATCGGGGCAGATGCTACAGCGGTAAAACTGGAAAATACGAAATTAGTGTTCCTAGGTTGGTGGTTTAGTGATACCATCAAAACGCTGTAGAATAGAGCCGGTTCTTTAACGGAACTGGGATTGTAAAGCTGGCTTAAGCCGGTGATTTTTTTAAGTTAAGAGTGTGATATGTCAGAGCAAGTTGTAGGTACCGTTAAGTGGTTCAATGATGAAAAAGGTTTTGGATTTATTGAGCAAGAAGGTGGAAAAGATGTTTTCGTTCACCATAGTGCCATTAACGGTTCCGGCCGCAAAACTTTACGTGAAGGTCAGCGTGTTACTATGGAAGTAACTCAAGGCCAAAAAGGCCCACAAGCTGAAAACGTAAATCCTCAGTAGTTTTATTTAGCTGTTGTTTACAAAAAGGCCCGAAAGTCATACGACTTTCGGGCCTTTTTGTATCTGGCGTTTAGGTTATAGAGTGTTAACTGCGTTTAATTCCTGAAATGCTTGTTCCAGACGGGCGATCATGCTTAATTGGCTGGCACGTTGCCAGACGCGAGGGTCGTAATATTTTTTGTTGGGTTTGTCGTCCCCATCGGGGTTGCCGATTTGGCCTTGCAGATAGGCTTCGTGTTGTTTGTAGTAGTCCATCACGCCCGCCCAGCTGGCCCATTGAGTATCGGTGTCTATGTTCATTTTTACGACGCCGTAACTGATAGATTCCTTGATTTCCGCTGCCGACGAACCTGAGCCACCGTGGAAGACAAAATCCAAAGTGTTGGTCGGAACGCCGAATTTTTCCGAGACATGTTTTTGTGAGTCGGCCAATATACTTGGGGTGAGCTTAACGTTACCGGGTTTGTAAACGCCATGCACGTTACCGAAAGATGCGGCAATGGTGAAGCGGTTGCTGATTTTGCGCAATGTGTCATAGGCATAAGCGACATCTTCTGGCTGAGTGTATAGCGCCGAGGTGTCTAAGTGACTGTTGTCGACGCCATCTTCCTCGCCACCAGTGCAACCTAGTTCAATTTCCAGGGTCATGCCCAGTTTGGACAGTCTTTCCAAGTATTTTCCGGAAATCTCGATATTTTCGTGCAGGCTTTCTTCGGACAGATCCAACATGTGCGAGCTAAATAGCGGTGTGCCGGTTTCAGCAAAATGCTTTTCGCCTGCGTCTAATAAACCATCTATCCACGGTAATAGTTTTTTAGCCGCGTGATCAGTATGCAAAATAACCGGCACACCGTAAGCTTTGGCAACAGTGTGGACATGCTGTGCGCCGGAGATTGCGCCGAGAATGGCGGCTTGCTGGCCTTCCAGCTTTAAGCCTTTGCCGGCAACAAATTGCGCGCCGCCGTTGGAAAACTGGATAATCACGGCAGATTGAGCTTTCGCGGCAGCTTCCAGCACTGCATTGATAGAGTCGGTATTGACCACATTAACCGCGGGCAGGGCAAATTGACCGGCTTTACAGAGGGCAAATATTTTTTGTACGTCGTCGCCTGTCACTACGCCGGGTTTAACGACATCGGAAATTTTTTGTGGCATATCGTAAGTCCTGTTGATGTGGAGTTGTTGGATAAGATACAGAAATTGGCAGGCATTATTGCACGGTAGGCGCGCGCTGGTGCAGTAATTTTCCGGGCATTTTATTGAATGATTTAACAGCTTAAAGCCGATTAAATAGAAGCTAAGCACGGTACACTGAAACCTTATAACTGGATGGGGAGCATGTTGTGAATGTAACAATTAGACAGCTGCAAGTATTTGAAATGGTGGCGCGGCATTTAAGTTTTACGCGGGCTGCAGAAGAGCTTTTTTTGACCCAGCCAGCGGTATCCATGCAAATTAAGCAAATCGAAGAGATGGTCGGCTTGGCTCTGTTTGAACGTTTGGGGCGAAAAATTTATTTGACCCAAGCAGGCGAGCACATGTATCGAGTTAGTAGAGAAATTACTAATCGATTGTCGGAGGCTGAACGCATATTTGATGAAATAAAAGGTCCGGAGGGTGGCCGGTTGTTAGTATCGGTGGCCAGTACGGTACAGTATTTTGCCATCCGATTATTGGGGGGATTTTGTAAGCAATTTCCCAATGTGAACGTGAATTTAAAAGTCACCAATCAAAAAGGTCTGCTTGGCTTGCTGGAGAACAATGAAACCGATGTGGTGTTAATGGGCGAGCCGCCAGAAGGTGTTGGTTTGGTCTCTGAGCCATTGTTGGACAATCCTCTGGTAGTAATAGCCCATCCCGAACATCATTTAAAAGACAGAAAAGCTATTTCTCTGGATGAATTAAAAACTGAGACATTTTTGATGCGTGAGCAAGGCTCAGGTACACGTACTTCCGCCGAGCGATTTTTTGCCGAAAAAGGCATGAAAATTTTTGCCAATATGGAGTTGAACAATAATGGTGCGATTAAGCTGGGCGTGGAAGAGGGCTTAGGGCTTGGGATTGTGTCCCAGCATACCATTGATAATGAAGTGAAAGCCGGGCGGTTGATTGTGTTGGACGTGCAGTTTTTTCCTTTGGTCAGGAAATGGTACATGGTCCGTAGGGAAGGCAAACGCCTGTCGGCAGTTGGTACTGCGTTCGAGGCGTTTGTACGTAAGGAAAAGCTGCAGTATGTGCGCTTGCCGTGATAAAGACTAAGGTGTTAAACCTTCGCCAACGGTGATCACTTTTAAGGCATTGGTGCCGCCTTTGACTCCGGTTAAATCGCCTTTGGTGATGATGAACTTGTCACCTTCTTTGGCGCGATTCCAGCGGCGTAATTCTGAGACAATGTTTTGATTTACCTCAACATGATCTTGCTCGGCATAGGTGAAATACACCGGGAAAACGCCTCGGTATAGTGTCACCTTTCCCAAGGTTTTTTCTTCGCAGCTGAAGGCGAAAATGGGAATGCCGGAGCTGATTCGGGACATCCACAATACGGTAGCTCCCGACTGAGTAATCGCCGCAATGCCGCGGATTTTAGTGTGATTAGCTAAATACATTGCCGACATGGCAATGGCTTCATCAACACGTTCAAATTGCAATTCGTTGCGATGATCAGAAACACGCACCACCGGTTGTTTTTCAGCCTCAATACAAATGCGATGCATCGCTTCTACCGCTTTAACCGGATGTTTTCCTGACGCAGTTTCTGCAGAAAGCATGATGGCATCTGTGCCATCGTAGACCGCGTTAGCGACATCAAAGACTTCGGCGCGGGTTGGAATAGGATTATCGATCATTGATTCCATCATCTGTGTAGCGGTAATGGCGACACGATTGAGTTGCCGGGCGCGTTTGATCAAATGCTTTTGCACAGCCGGCAGATTGGCATCACCGATTTCCACACCCAAGTCGCCGCGAGCTACCATCACCGCATCGGACGCCAGGATGATTTCATCCATCACATCCAATGCTTCCGCGCGTTCGACTTTAGCGACGATGCCGGCATCGCAGCCCTCAGCGAGCAGTAACCGACGCGCCTCGTTCAGATCTTCAGCAGAGCGCGGAAATGAGACAGCGACATAATCACAGCCAATTTCAGCAATGGTTTTAATATCGGCTCGATCTTTGTCGGTCAATGCCTTGGCAGAAAGACCGCCGCCCATCAAATTAATGCCCTTGTTGTTAGATAAGTCGCCGCCGACCACCACAATGCAATTGACCCGCATGTTTTCGACATTAACGACATCCAGCACTATACGACCATCATCAAGCAAGAGCCGACTGCCGGGTTTAACTTCCAACGCCAAGGGTTCGTAGGTAATGCCCACTTGCGCATGATCGCCGGCATTGGCGTCAAGATTAATGTCCAGGGCAAAATCCTGACCTTCGTTAAGAAAAACCTTGTCGTTTTTAAAGCGTGCGATACGGATTTTTGGACCTTGTAAATCCGCCAGAATACCCACGCGTCGACCAGTTTTTTGACTAAGTGCGCGGATGGCATTGGCCCGGTCGATGTGGTCCTGGGCCGAGCCGTGCGAGAAGTTAAGTCTCACCACATCCACGCCGGCGTCAAATAGCGCCTCAAGTACCTCGGGCTTATCAGTGGCAGGGCCTAAGGTGGCAATAATTTTAGTTCTTCTTAACGAGGTGATTTGCATAAGTTATTTTGCGTTTATTAAAGCAAGAGTGGTATCCAACATGCGATTTGAGAAGCCCCATTCATTGTCATACCAAGACAATACTTTAACTAAGGTGCCGTTCATAACTTTGGTTAATGAGGCTTCGTAGATTGACGACGCTGGATTGTGGTTAAAGTCGATAGAAACCAGCGGTTTATGGTTGATGTCCAAAATGCCTTTTAAAGGACCGGCAGCGGCTGCTTCCAAAATGCTGTTGATTTCTTCTTTAGTGGTGTTTCTTGCCGCTTGGAAAGTTAGGTCGACTACTGACACATTTATGGTTGGTACACGCATCGCAAAGCCGTCCAGTTTTCCCGCCAATTCCGGCAACACCAGGCCAACAGCCGCGGCCGCACCGGTTTTAGTGGGGATCATCGAGTGAGTCGCAGACCGGGCGCGACGTAGATCACTGTGATAAACGTCGGTCAGCACTTGGTCGTTGGTATAAGAGTGAATGGTGGTCATTAAACCGTGCTCAACGCCAATGGCATCATGCAGAGGTTTAACCAGCGGTGCCAAACAGTTGGTGGTGCAGGACGCGTTGGATATAACTGTGTCAGTTGCTTTTAGGACATCGTGGTTGACGCCAAAGACAATAGTGGCATCGACATCATTGCCGCCTGGTGCAGAAATCAACACTTTCTTGGCGCCGGCAGCGATATGTGCGGAAGCTTTGGCTTTGCTGGTGAACAGGCCGGTGCATTCATGCACGACATCAATACCTAAATCAGCCCACGGCAATTTGGACGGGTCGCGTTCGGAAAATACGCGGATTTTATCGCCATTGATAACAATGTAGTCGCCGTCTACGGTGACTTCAAAAGGGAATTTTCCGTGTACTGTGTCATATTGGGTCAGATGAGCGTTGGTTTGTGAATCACCTAAATCATTGATAGCAACGATTTGAAATTCATTAGTACGACCAGATTCATACAAGGCACGAACGATATTGCGGCCAATGCGACCATAACCATTGATTGCGACTTTGATAGACATAATTATTTCCAGATTGAAGTTTTAAAACGAAACAGGTATTAACGACCACCCGCTGAGGTTCTGACTATAGCAAAAGCTAAGGCGATTAGTCTAATAGGCGATGGCGCTTAGGATTAACATCACGCGACTTTGAAGCATTCAAGAATGATGTCTTCATAGTCATTTTTGCTGGGTGGATTTTCATAGTGCAAACCAAATTCGTTATCTGCAATTTCATGCTTGATGACGCCGCGAATGGTTAACGGAATACCGGATTCAGGCAGAATGAGCTGTATTTGTATTTTGTCGTTAACGTGCGCCCTTAACGGCTCAGTAAGTTTTAAACGAATACCGCTGTGACTTATGTTAATAACTTCGCCATTAACATAAACCTGATCCAGGGCCTCGTTCTCCAGAGTTACATGCGCCACCAACCCCTCAGGATTAAAGCGTGCATGTTGGCGTTGATCGTTATTCATAATAAACCCTACGGATTAAGCCCTTTTGTAGTATAGGCAAAAATTACCGACTGCAACGATGTGATTTAAAGTTGTAGTCTATACTCGCCAATCACGTAAGTATCAACGTTCAATTAATCTGACAGCAATGAACACGAACAGACTTAGATAACAAATGTTACTAAATATACTATTGATAGGGATCGTTGCCTTACTTTATGCACTACTTGCTTGGTCAGCGGTTGTGTATTCGCCTGTGGATTTTATCACCATCGTTTGGCCGGCTAGCGGATGGGCGGTGGCCGCACTTCTTGTGGGCGGGCAACGTTATGCCTTGGCAATATTTTTCGGGTCATTCCTGACCTTTGTCATATTAGATAAACCGCTAATTGTGGCCGCTGCTATGGCGCTTGGCAGCACTTTGGAAGCAATGGTGGCTGTTTGGCTAATTACTCGGCAAGGTAAGTTTGTCTCACACTTGGCGACACTACGCAGTTATTTGCAATTTATCGTTGCGGCCGGTGTTGGCAGCACCATTGCTGCCAGTATTGGCGTCAGTGGCTTATTAACTTATGGATTTATCGGCGAACAAAACTATCTGCATAGTATGGGCCAATGGTGGATGGGCGATACCTTGGGAATTATGCTCATTACGCCATTACTGCTTATCTGGCGCAAATTTCCGGATGACTGGCGCGGTACTAAGCGAATCCTCGAAATTGTCGCGACCATCTCGTTGATAGCCTTGGTTGGGCAAGTGGTATTCCTGGGCTGGCTGAATGAACTTGCCGGGCAGGTTGCTAAAGGTTCGTTGATGTTTTTATTTGTTAGCTGGGTTGCTGTCCGATTAGGGATTCACGGCACGCTTATCGTCGTCATGCTGGTAGCCGTCCAGGCGTTGTTGGGTGCTATTGAAGGCCTTGGTTATTTTGCCAACGACATCAAGGAGACCGGTTTAACCAACTATTGGCTATACATGGTGAGTTTGTCAGTGGTGGGTATGGCGCTGGCGACCTATTTTGCCGAGTTCAAGCGTAGCGAGGTGCAACTTAAACTGGCGGCGAAGGTATTTGAGCAAAGTACAGAGGGCTTCTTAATCACTGATGCTCAGTCAAATATCATCAGAGTCAATCATGCTTTTACAGCGATCACTGGTTACAGTGAGGCCGAAATTCTTGGGCAAAACCCGCGCTTATTGAGTTCCGGTCGACAAAACCAGGATTTTTACCGGACCATGTGGCAACAAATTAACAGCGTCGGTTATTGGCAGGGCGAGATATGGAATCGGCGCAAGAACGGTCAAGAATATCCTGAGTTTTTAAGTATCAGTGCAGTACACAATGACCTTGGCCAAGTGACGGAATATGTTGCCGTCTTTTCTGATATTACCGAGCAAAAAGCTTCCGAGGATCAGCTTACCTTTAATGCGATGCATGATCCGCTGACGGCACTACCCAATCGGGTATTATTGTTTCATAGCCTGGAGCATGCCATCGAAATGGCGCACCGAGAAGGTAAGCAGCTTGCCTTATTAATGTTGGATTTGGATGGCTTTAAACACGTCAATGATAGTTTTGGCCATTTGCTGGGCGATCAATTACTGCAACAAGTGGCCGAGCGCTTAGCTTCGCGCTTACGTGGCGTGGATATGGTGGCGCGCTTGGGTGGTGATGAATTTACGGTATTGCTGGAAGATCTTGCCCATGAAGATGATGCGGCGCGAGTTGCCGAGGCGATTATTGAAGATTTAAGCGAACCTTGGCAGTTGCCGGATGTGGGCGAAGTACGAATTGGCGTCAGTATTGGTATCAGCTTGTATCCGCAGCACGGTGACAATCCGGAAATATTGCTGCAGCAAGCCGACACGGCGCTTTATCACTCCAAGGCGGCAGGGCGGAATCGGTTTTCTTACTTTTCAGATGAACTGACAGTCGCGGCGCGCCTGCGCATTGATATGGAAGCCAGGTTACGCCGAGCCATCTCACAGAATGAACTGCGGGTTTATTACCAGCCGCAAGTGGATATGAATTCGGGACTTATTGTCGGCGCAGAGGCGTTAGTGCGCTGGCAAGATCCTATCGAAGGCCTGATTCCGCCGTTGCGGTTTATCCCCTTGGCCGAGGAGACCGGACTTATTATGGCGATAGGCGAATGGGTGTTGCGCGAAACCTGTCGCCAAGGCAAAGCTTGGCTGGACGCGGGCTTGCCGAAGTTAACCTTAGCGGTTAACGTGTCGCCACAGCAGATTCAACGCGGCAACATGAGCAAATTGGTTGAGACCATACTGACTGAGACCGGTTTTCCGGCCAAACAGCTGGAGTTGGAATTAACCGAAACCGGCTTGATGAATCATCAGCAACACACGGTCAGCTTGTTAAAGGATTTACGCGCTCAAGGCATTCGCCTGGCGATTGATGATTTTGGCACCGGTTATTCATCGCTGGCGCATCTAAAACATTTTCCGTTGGATGTCTTAAAAATCGATAAGAGTTTTATCGATGACATTCCGCATCATCAGGATGATATGGAAATCACCGCTACCATTCTGGCGATGGGCCATATATTAGGTTTTAAAGTGCTGGCCGAAGGCGTTGAAACGCTGGAGCAATTCGCCTTTTTGCAAGTACAAGGCTGCGATTTATATCAAGGTTATTTTAAAAGTCGGCCACTCCCCGCTGATGAGTTTGTCGAGCTATTGCGCAAAGACGGCCGGGTTAAAACCGTACCGACGCTAGAGCTCAGCTATTGAATTTATCTTCAATTTTTTGCTTGTAATTTAAGTAATGGATAGTCTGCTGCTGCTCAGGACTATCAACCCGAAGCGCAGATAACGGCAGCTCAATATCACTGATATGCACCGGATAATTTTGTTTGCTGCGCCGAAAGCTAAGCACATATTGGTACGCTGCAAAAAACACCTGCGGGCCATGATCTAATGAAGAAAACTCCTGTTCATTGCAATACACCGTGTAGACGATGCCTTTAGGCGTGGTTTCACCGCTGATGCGCAAATTAAGCGCTTTACTGCTGTCTGGTGTGCTTATGTTTACCCGGTTACATGACCAAACCCCCGCAGAATTTTTGTGTAATTGGTAAAAAGCGATAGCGACATCAGATTCAAAAAAATTGCGGTTAAGGACATTATCCAAAAAAGTCGCATAGTGGCTTAACAGCCGGTCGGTAAAGGTATTGGCATGGTGCTGCACATACAAAGAGCCCCGCTCATCAATGATATAAATGCTGACATCGGCATTATTTTGATAATAAAACAGCTGAATTACTTGGGCGTTATTAAAAGTATAAAGCAGTGGAATCGGCGTATTCGCCAAAATGGACTCATCAAAATGACTGGGCCGGAACTGTTTCTGTGGGCTGGCAAGTGCTTTTAATAAAGCGTCTTCATCGGTTAAATAATCGTAATTCAGGATGTTGTCGGTTTTTTGAAAGACATAAAAGCCATGACCGCCAGATAAGAAATAGCGGTTGTTGTCGCCATTGGAAAATAGTTTTAGCAGGGTTTTATAAACGTCTTCAATGCGCAGCACGATACTTTTACCGCGTGTCGGCGTATCGCAAAGCACACTGATGGCCGCTGCAGGCGCTTGGGCAGGGCGGTTATTGATAATGCTTGTTAACACGTCAAAAAGCCCCGCTAATCCTTCATGTTGACTGGTATTGATTTCGCCCCAGCTGGTCAGTGACACACATTCGGTAGTCTGTACAAAACACTGCCGGTTCATGCCATAACTGAAAGCATCAGAGCGGGCGCTCATCATGAGTCGGCCATCTTCCCGATGCTCGGTATCGGGCTGTCCCAGGTTGATTAACAGTAATGAATGCGACGGCTTATTAGCGGTTTGGTAAGTATCCAGCGGTGCATCGCTGTCAAAATGGGCAGTTAAAAATTGCTCAAGTTGCGACAGCGTTGTATGCAATTGATCGCTAGTCATCTTCAAGGCATGCGCACTAAAGTAGAGCTTTAAATACTTATGATAAAGACCATTCACCACCGCCCAACACAGCAATTCAATCAATGTCCGGCCTTTTTGTAGCGGTTCAGCAGTCCCGACATTATTCATTTGGACATTGCCAAGATAAAGGCTCCAGCCTTCATGATCATCACTCAGACGGCTGTCTACCAACGATAATTCACGCGCGACGATGTCGATTTGATGGCGCGTGGTAAGAATTTCGATTTTGCCCGGCTTCTTTTCCAAGAAGGCATTCAACTTTCTGCCGATCAACCTTAAATCGTTGTTGTGTGTTTGCTGAGCCAAAGCATGCTCACGAGCAAAGCCCGTGATCATTCGATAACAGTGCGTTACTGCTTGCAATATCACCGCGTGCTCGGCACTGGCTTTGCTGATGTCCCAATGATTTTGTTGTTTGGCGGCGGCAAGTGTTGTTATCGGCCAGTGATAACGATCGGCGACCGATTGCATATAACGTTGCCGATACGTCCGGTTTAGCGCGTCCATAGTGCTGTCGGAAGAGCCCATTATTTTCAGGTAAAAACACTGCCGGGCTAAATCCAGACGACGTTTGCTTTGATGTTGCTGAAGGTATTGTTCCACCTTTTGATAAATCAGCAGGTATGGGTCAAGATCGCTAGTGAGATAAGAACCCTCATAGACGGCATGTTTAATTGTTTGGCAAAGCCACTGCGTGTTTGGATATTCGCTGGCATAGCATTCCATCAGCAGCAGTTTTAACAAAGACTTGTGCGGTGCATGCAGGGCTTTATAAAGATGCCATAGTGTCGCGCTGGTAAATTCTTCAGCCGGAACGGCCTCCAGACCTCCAAAATCAATCACCTCATGCTCATAAACAAAACGGTTATTAAGCAGGTGACTGACGTATTGTCTGTAGTTAAGTTCTTGATGCGGCGGCACCAGCCACCAAATAGGGGTTTTTCCGGCGACATGAATGGCGGTTCGGTAGAATTCCTCCAACAACAAATAATGCTGCGTGTGTCCGCTGCTTTCTGCCGACATGGGGATGTCTTCACCCTGGCGAAATTTGTCGCAATTCATCAGAAAAAAATGCACTTCCAAATCCAGTGTTGCCGCCCAGTGTTCGACAGCACTGGCTTTTTTTTGTAATTCGGTAAGATCAGCTTTTGATAAATCGGCCCGATGACACAACCAAATGTCCATGTCGCTGATTTTAGAAAAGGCAATGCTGCCGACACTGCCCATTAAAAACAGCGCATCGATGCAATGTTGGTCAGACGGGTGCCGGACAACACTAAAATTTTTGGAAAATTGTTTAGCCGATTTAATGGCTTTGCTGTCCGGTCGAAAATCAACAATTCCAGCTGGGGTTGTTGACGATACAAAGCCCGGTAACAGTGGGTTGTTGCAATGAAAAATCAGTGGCAATAATTCCAGCAACACGCGTTGCCGTGGTTGTAGAAAATCCTGAGCGCGTGTCAGGCGCAAGTGATGCATTTTTTTGAAGCGCTGCTGAATGGCCGCCAAATCTTTGATAGAAATATCCTCGCCAGGAGCGCCTAGTCGGATGGGAGGTAGTTGGTAGGATTCGGCCATGGTGAAGGGTGTTTGGGTTAGTTAGTCACGTTCAAACTCATAGTTTAGTTTTATTCGTTGCGATGTGCCGGTCTCGGTTTCCACATTTATGCTGTTGGTCACTTTATGTTTAAGCACTAATACCGCTTGCTTGTTAAATAGGCCCACTTTGGTGCCGACATAAAAATCCGGTGTCAGGTATTGACCAACCGCGACCAGGGTATCTTCCAGGGTTTTTCCTTCTTTAACTTCCAGGTTTTCAATGCCCAGTTTGTCGGCAAGCCAAGAGACTCGGCCCGCTCCCAAAGACACAGCGGCGCTGGCAATCATATTGCTTTCGGATGTGCTCGCTTGGTTTAGCGGATTGCCGGTGACTAAATAAGCAAGTACGTCAGTTTCCGGTAAGGCAGGTTCTGAAGATAAGCGCGTCTTGGGCGATTTTAACGGGCCGGTGACGCTAAGAATGGCCGTCACGGTTGTGCTTTTTGACACACGAATCGCTTCTACATCCAGCCAAGGTTGATCGACCGGGCCATTAAATACAAAGCGACCTTTACGCACGGTAAGATCTTGTCCGTAACTTGTGTAATGGCCTTTATCCATATCGACATTGCCATACATGGCGATTTTTTCTGCCGTTTTCATAATCTTCAACTTGCCGGATAGGTTGGTCTTTAACCCTTGCCCTGTAAAGCTCACTTGCTTGCCTAATTCAACTTCTATATCGGCATCAATGCTGGGTGCTGTAGCGGTATTTTCAATGGTTTTTTCAGCGCCAATGATGACTTCATCGCTGCTTACGGTAACGGCCTGCTCCGGCAATTGCTGGATTTCCATGATCGCTTTCGGCACTTTGATAATGCCGGTGACTTTGCCGCGGTTATCTGCAAATAACAGTTTTAACTCGGGCGATATGGCAATTTGCGCTTCCGGCAATTTAGCGACTTCAAAATCTTTACCGGTCAGCAGTAACTCGACAGTGCCCGGTAATTTGGCAACGCCACTTAGGTTAATGTTGCCTTGTCCCGATCTAGCCGAGCCGGTTATTTGAATGTCTTCAGCAATAGTTCCAGTTGCTCGTGCTTGCAGGTTAATGTCACGCAGCTCAAGGCCTAAGCCGTTCAGGTCCGCCGCGCCTTGCGTAAAAGTAATTGCGCCGTTAGCTGCAGGGGCGGCAGTTGTGCCGAGCAGCGTCAAATCAGCGGTAAACTTGCCTTTAAGCCCCGTTAATTGCGGCAAAAATGAATTTAATAAACTTAAGTCTGCAATGGACGCCTTGATTTGGCCTGATAGTGCCTGGGTGTTGCCGGTATCTACTTGCAGCTGGCCGCGCAAATAATCTTGTGCCGCTAACGCGAGATTAATATCCGCTGATATTTTCGAGCCTTGCAGCGTGCCGGATAACGAAGAAGCGCCCAGATGGGTAGTTGCTGGCTTTTTATCGGCGGCAAACGCAATGTTAGTCGCTGGCAGGTCAAGCCGGTAAGTGCCGGTGAGTAAACCTTTTTGCTGTTGGATGTCCGCATCGGCATTGATAATGCCGGTGACTTGCATCCCTTCGGGAGCATAGGCTTGCACTAAGCTAAGCGGTAAGTCGTTAGTTTTAAGCTTGAATTGAAGATCGCTATTGGATAGATAACTCCCTTGTACGCACAGCATAGCGGCTTGTTGGTGCAAACAGGTTTGCGCCAACTTGGCATCAATGCCTTTGGTGCTTTGGACCATGCGGACCACTAGATTATTGCTAAGCTGCCAGCGGCCTGCGTCGTTGGACTGCACATCCAGTTTGGAAAAATCCCCCTCCCAACTGTTGCCCTTAAGGCGCCCAGTCAGCGCGCTTGATAATTCACCGTAATTAGAACTTAGGTCGATAGTAAAACGATGTTGATTAGGATTTCCTTGACCATCAATCAACACTTTACTGAGTTGGTTAGCGCCGCTTTTGATATTGCTGGCGGAGAGTTTGAGTTGCGATGATTTATTTGCCTCGGGCTGATAATCGACGTTGACAGCCAATTGTTCTGCACTGTGTTCCTTAAAACGCAAGCGCTTAGCCGTAGCCTGAAATGTTACCGCCGGGTTAAGCCACGTGCCTTGCAACTGCCCTTCGCCTTTTATCTGGCCACCCAGACCTGGCCACAACTCATCTAAGGCTGGTGCGTCGATGCCGGCATTAAGACGGGCTTGTTCCTGTCCCAACGTGCCATCAATATTAAGTTTATTGCGACCAACAATGACACGCAGCGCATCGACGCTAAGTTGCTCATTAGCCAACGCCAGTTTGCCGTTGGCACTGACCGGCTGACCACGCAAGCGCCCCTGAAGTTGGTTAATGTCGGCGTTAACTTGTAATGACTCGCCTGCCAGTTTGCCTTTAACAAGCGCGCTAAAGCTTAAGCTGCCGGGAAGTTCCGGCAACAAAATAGCCGGATTAAAATTCTCTGCGGATGCTTTTAGATCAAACAATATGGCCTCTTGCCAAGAGACATTGCCGCCCAACTGAAATACGCCTGCGCTGGATTTGAGTTCCAATTTATCTATCGCGATAGCCTCCGTACTGCCGTTGCCGCTAAAGGTTAATTGCGCTTTGGGTAACGACGGCCGAGTTAACTGGGCATTGAGCTTAACTTGATATGCGCTAAGCAAGCCGGACAATTCAAAATCACCTTGTTGACTGCTGACTTGCGGCGCATTACCGGCAAGCGGCCAGTTAAAGTTCTGCCAATCGCCATGCGCGTTGATGCGCGGCGACGTTTGTAAATCCGCCAGATCGCCTGTTAATGTTAATTTGAACGGTGACGACACCCGATTATCGAAAGCCAGTTGTCGCAAATTGCCGTTGATGGTCGTGACCGCTTGCAACAAGCCAACCTCTTCACTGTTAAATTGCCAGTCAGCCGTTATGTTAAATGGAAAGCCGTTACCCAGTTTCACCTCACCTTTGATCGTCGCCACCAGCGGCTGGGCATTGACGGCCAATGAGACGACATTAAGCTGGCCATGTTCGGTAAAGCCAGATAATTGCAGTTTTTGCAGCGTGAGTAGCTGCTCGCCTAATTGGATGCTGGTATTCGTCAACAATAGATTTTCAATCAAAATGTCGACCGGCAGCAGCAACTCGGCATTGACATCAAACACGCTGGATTCTGCAGGGGCGTTATTTTCAACAATACTGACCGTTAAACCATCGATGCTCAGGTCAACAATTTTTAGCTTGCGCGAGAATATCGATGCAGGCTGCCAAGCTAATACCAGCTTATTGATGCTGACAATCGCCGTGTCGGTTTTGTAGGTCAGGTCAGATAATTCAAGCCGCTCAAGCAGTCGGCCTTCAATAACTTTAACCGACGTTTGTGCAGGCAAATGTGACAATACTTGCTGCAACAGCCAGCGACTACCGCTGTCACTATTTAATAGTCCGAACAAACCCACCGGAATCAACAGCAGCATCAACAAGCCAAACAGCGCGATTTTTTTCTTCATATCCTCGCGCCTGCGGCAAAATGGATTTGAAATGAAGAATCCGCATCATTTAACGGTACCGCAAAATCTACCCGCACCGGACCAAATGGCGAATACCATCTAATACCTAAGCCCGCCCCACTTTTGATATCGATGCTGTCAAGATTGTACGCATTACCGGCATCCAGAAACGCCGCCACGCCCCAATTGTCGAGGATGGCTTGTTCATATTCTGCGCTGACCACGCTTAAAAACTGGCCGCCTTCAACGTTACCGGCACTATCTCTGGGACCTAGCTCTTTATAGGAATAACCACGGATACTGTTCATGCCGCCGGCAAAAAATCGATAGCTGGTCGAGAGCTTGTCAAAATGATCAACCAGCGTTGCGCCAAGTTCGGTGCGACCGATAAACCGGCCGCTCCAGGGCAGCGGCTGCGACCAGGTTGCCGATGCGGAGCCCTGCGCAAAATTAACATCCGAGATGGGATTTTTAACACTGCCCGCGACATTAAATTCCAGCCGGTAACCTTTAGTTGGGCGCAATGGATTATCGGATTCAGAACGCAGCCAACTGCCGCCGGGCACCAGCAGCAATGTTTCGCCTGCCCGTGTGCCGGTATCAAAATCTTCATAACTGTAATCAATAAAAAGCGTCTGCTTCCAGCCATTGGCGAAAGCGTGCTTTGCCCGTGCCGACAGCTTGGCCGTTTTGGATTTATAGCTGTCGTTATCTTCACGTTTTAAGCCTGCACCCAAGCTGAAAACATCGCTGGTGGGATTGGCTAACGGCACGCTGTATTCAACATCGGCGGTCGATAGCACCGGGGCAAGGTCAATGTTGGAAGTAAGATAATGGCCGCGATCGTTCAATCGACGATTGGTATAAGAGCCGCTCAGCAACGGCCCAATGTCTGTGTCATAGCCGATGCCGACACTGTAATGATGCGTTTTTTTAGGGCGAAGCTTAATGGTGATCGGTACCTGCTGATCGTGAGTGTTGTCGGTATCCGGGCGGATGTCCACTTGCTCGAAATAGCCGCTTTTTGACAGGGCGTTATAGGTATTGCCCAACTCTTCACTGGAATAAAAGTCCTGGCTTTTTACCGAGACAAATTTGTTTACAAACTCCGGCTGCAAAATATCCTGGTCAATAGTGATTGCGCCAAAAAGCATGCGCTTGCCGGTCGCAAACACCAAGGTAATGCGGGCGGTATCGTTGGCTTTATCGATTAACAACTGCATTTCTGAAAATTCGGCATCCAAATAACCGCGCGCCATCGCTAAAGATTGCAGCTGGCTTTTCATCTTTTCGTAAGCGTCGTGGCGAAGCGGTTTGCCGGTAGCCGTTATCAATTTATTACGCAGCTTTGCAAACTCGGCATCATGGTCGGCGTCACCGCTAATGGTGATGGCAATGTCAGTGACTATAACTTGCGGGCCGGGGGTAACGGTAAAGTCCGCCTGCCAGCATTCCTTATTAAAGCGTAATGAGTTTTTGCTGACAGCATGGTAATAACCTAACGCGCGTAAGGCCTGATCGATCTCCTGATCGGCACCTGCAAACAAACCGCGTATCTTCCACTCTGGCGCATCGCAAGGTTCTTTTGCCAACGCTAATGTCAGGAAAACATTGTCTTTTGCTGCGTCCTCAAGCCCGGTAACATCCACCTTGGCAAGCGCCGCCGGTGTTGTTAAACACAGACAAATGAGCGTGGTAGCGGTTAAATGGCGTGGGAATCGGTTCATTTAAACAGTTTACGTTAGCGCAACTGTTTATGAAATTTGTATGATCGGTATCGCAGCGAATAGTATCGTCCCCAGGCAAAGCGACGAAAAAAAATTTGTGAGGCCGCGATGAGTAAAATCAAATTCGATCAAGAAGAGCAGGAAATTTTAGATGCTTTCGATGCAGATGACTTTGAATCAGTCATAACAGACGACCGAAGATCGGATTTAGTGCAAGCGACTGAAGAAACATTTAAAAAAGGTAAGTTGAGAAGGGTGGGCAACGCTTTTTTGCCCACCGATTTCGTCAGATTCCGCGTGGGCAAACGATAAAGCAGTTTGCCCACCCTACAGGGCTGAGTAGGTTGGGTACGACTGCATGGATACAGGAGGTAGTGCAACGCATGGAGCAGTTGCCGAGAGCAGCGCGAAACCCAACATAGGTGGGCTCCGATGCGTTGGGTTTCGGCACTACATTGCTAGTTGTAGGGTGCGCATCGCGCACCATTTTCAAAGTTTGTTAGTAGCCAAAAGTTTTAGAAGGTACGCGGTGCGTACCCTACCGGGCTTATCGCGTTTAGAAGCTGAGGGTGGGCGACGCTTTTTTGCCCACCCTTGTATCTTAACTTCCGCCATGGTTAGCTACGAAAAAAAAGGATAACAATTGCTACCAATAACAGGCAGACTAAACCTATCCATCGCTTTTGGGCTTCGTGGTGTAACTCAGTAAAACTTTCAGTTAGCTTTTGTTCCAAAGCTCGAATATCACCGCTAGTCGCTGGGAATCTATCGTCATATAAAGATTTATCGTTTGAATCCGAAAATCTTTCACCGGTTATGATCAAGGGTATATTGAATTGCATGTTGATCAGAAATGCGTCGGGATTTGTCTTTATGTCCCATACCTTTAATGATCCGTCAGGGCACCAACCGTATTTCAACCCGCGAACTGTAATTTGAATTTGATCTGGAAGACGACCATTTTGGATGGCTTCAATTAGTGTTGAGAATTTTTCTGGTTTAAGTGCGCTGCCGACATGAAACGATTCAGGGGAGTAACCATCAATGACTTCGGCAGACTCCTTCAAATGAAAAACAAGACCGATAGCACCTTCTTTTGTTGCTAACTCATTGTATATTGATCCCTCAATCAAAGTCATTGTCCAACTAAGCATTTTCAGTGACCGACCATCAGGTAGTTGAACATCTTCTTCCGGATCGAGATCAAGACGCATACTGAGTGTGCGGGTCAGAGATGCGTCAATAGCTTCTTCGAAATGGAGTTGGACACTTCGAGGGACGAGTGTAATGATCACGCCCTGTTCAGCGATGAAGTGTTCAAGTCGTGTATTTAATTTTTGGTCCGATTTACTCATGATGCCTAAGTAGTATTTATCTGATGATAGACGCAAAATATTGCGTCACCAGATTGTCTAAGTGGTTAAAAATATATTCAATTACAACGTAACCCCCCTTAAAACGCCCCAGCCGGGTGGACAATGCTTTTTTGCCCACCGATTTTGTCAGATTCAAAGTGGGCAAACGATAAAGCCATTTGCCCACTGTGGCTTCGGCGCTAATTTTCACCTTGAGAAATCCATGGTACGCGGAAGATTGCTCGCCAGTCGAACTGTCGAGTTGGTAGTAGGCTGTCCATGTGTGATGCGTGAAAGAGCATGAAGTACCGAACATAGAGTTCGTCAAGAAGGGCTATGCACTCATCAACTTCCATGAAAGTTGGTAATTCTTTCGGCTCTGTCTTATCTCGATGAGCAACTCGTTTGTCAGCGAAGTCCTCGCAGCGCTTTGTGTAGTTACGAAGACGAGTGAGATCAGCGGCCACGTGAGTTGAGTCAATGTACGGCATTCCTGGTGCAGCAAATTTGTTGAAGTCTTGATCAGCAAAATTTTCTACAATCGAGCCTTTATACAAGTCGACGTAGTATTTTCTGGTCAAAACTTGAGGCGACTCAATTAGTTCCTCGAGCAATCGAGCCATGGAAATGCTCTGTTTGTCGTACTTTATTTGTCGACGTATCCCAATAACAACATGGGAGACATAGGTTCGAGACAAGTAGCCATAGAAAGAGTTTGGTTGATGTAGCATTGGATTGTCACTAATGAGCTGCTGGACCTCATGGAACGTGCGTTTCGCCATTACTAGGTCCTGTACTTCGGTCTTGATAACGTCCAGCCACCGCAACCACTTCTTAAGTTTTTTATCCATGAATAGGTGACTTAAATAAAGTTATAAAAATTAAAAACGTCCATTATTAGGAATAGCATAGCCGCAAACTTTCCCGCGCTGTCTCTATCGCCCCCCTAACCGTCTCCGGCGCAGTCCCACCAATATGTTTCCGCGAGGCCACCGACCCTTCCAGTGTTAAGTACTCAAACACATCGGCAGTAATCAATGCGGAAAATTGCTGCAACTCAGGCAAGGAAATCTCCGACAAATCACGCTGACTTTCTATGCCCAAGCGCACCGCCAGACCGACCACTTCATGGGCATCACGGAAGGCCATGCCTTTGCGGACCAAGTAATCAGCCAGGTCGGTGGCGGTGGCGAAGCCGCGTTTGGCGGAGTTGTACATGTTGGCTTTTTTGGGAGCGATGTGCGGCACCATGTCGGCGTAGGCGCGCAGGCAGTTGATCAGGGTGTCGGCGGTGTCGAACAGCGGTTCTTTATCTTCTTGGTTGTCTTTGTTGTAGGCCAGCGGCTGGCTTTTCATCAGCATCAGCAGCGAGACCAAATGCCCGGTGACGCGGCCGGATTTGCCGCGTACCAGCTCGGGCACGTCAGGGTTTTTCTTTTGCGGCATGATTGATGAACCGGTGCAGAAGGCATCGGGCATTTCGATGAAATCGAACTGGGCGCTAGACCATAAGATCAGTTCTTCGGAAAAACGCGATAAATGCATCATGATCAAGCTGGCGGCGGCGGTAAATTCAATCGCAAAGTCGCGGTCACTGACTGAATCCAATGAATTAGCCGACGGGCGGCTGAAACCCAGCAGTTGGGCGGTCAAGTGCCGATCAATCGGATAGCTGGTACCGGCCAAAGCCGCGGCGCCCAGCGGCATGACGTTGAGGCGTTTTTTGCAATCCTGCAGGCGCTCGTGATCGCGGCTTAACATTTCAAACCAAGCCATTAAATGATGACCAAAGGTAATCGGCTGGGCGACTTGTAAATGGGTGAAGCCGGGCATGATGGTATCGGCGTTTTGCTCAGCCAGATCAATGATGGCAGTTTGCAGGCGGACCAGTTGCGCAGTGATTTGCTCGATTTCGTGGCGTAAATACAGGCGAATATCCGTGGCGACCTGGTCGTTGCGCGAGCGGCCGGTATGCAGTTTTTTGCCGGCGATGCCGATCATGTCGGTCAGCCTGGCTTCGATATTCATGTGGACATCTTCTTGTTTGATGGACCAGACAAATTCACCGTTGAGAATTTCTTCAGAAATTTGCCCCAAGCCTTCAATAATCGCATCGCGCTCCTGTTCGGTCAGAATACCGCTGGCAGCCAGCATGGTGGCGTGGGCGATGGAGCCTTGAATATCCTGTTGCGCCATGCGCTGGTCGAAATCCACTGAGGCGGTAAATACTTCAACAAAAGCGTCGGTGGCTTGAGCAAAACGGGCGCTGGAGAGTTTTTCGGTATTAATGTTGGTCATGAGAGTGAGTGTCGCGAAGTCATTGAGATGGCTGGAATTATACAGGCAAAGGCGAGCTTGGCGGGTAACTGGGCTAACGCTAATGTCGGCTATCTATTTAGACAGCAATTCAAAATATCGAAAATCTGCAAAGCTTCCATTGAGAGGTATCTAACTGTTGCTGTAGAGGCAGTGCTTAAGCACTTTGTTGCTTAGACAGCAGCAATCAGTCCTCATTTAAATCTAAACAGCAGCTTGGGCACGTTGAAAATAAATCCGGCTAATTCCCTTGAAGACTTAGGGGAACGGGCTCTTGAGGCGGCTGAGTAATAGTCAAAACACGAGCTGTAACTTATTGGCATGCATCGTGCTAAATATCATTGTGATGGTTGATGCCGCGCTGTAAGCATTATGGTTGCTGGTTTCCAGATTTAATTAACGATGAATGAGCATGGTTAGGTGTTCATTTAGGGAGTGAATGATATGAGTAGTCCTTTGGTGGGTCGTAAGCAATTTGCTTCCGAAGACCGCTTAGCGAATGGTGGCAAGTCAGCGCAAGTGTTGCCATTTAAAGCATCCGGCCAGGATGGCGAGTCTGCTTTTTCTCTGGCGACGGCTAGCGGTTTTTCGTTAAGCGATTTTAAATTTAACGATTCTGGTAGTGATCGGAGACTGGCTGATTATTTAGTTATCGGTGTGTTGTCGATATTTATTCATACCGTTGTTGTTGAGTATTTTAAAAAATCTGATGTCGAGCCAATTGAAATTGAAAAGCCGGTAAAGGTGCCTTCTAAGGTGCAAATTTCTTTTGTTAAGCCGCAACCGCCAAAAGTAATTCAACCGCCACCGCCGCCCAAGGTTGTGGCAATTAACAAGCCGCCTAAGCCGAAGATAAAGCCGAAGCCGCAGCCCGTTATTGAGCAACCACCAGCGCCACCTAATGCGGTCGTAGCTGAAGTGGCAACGCCAGCGCCACCGGCACCTGCTCCGCCACCACCGGTTGAAAAAGTAACTGAGCCTCGCGGAGGCGCAGGCTATTTGGATAACCCAGCTCCGGTTTACCCGGAAATAGCGATGGATCGCGGTTGGGAAGGTAAGGTGATGTTGAAAGTGCATGTACTTGCCAGTGGACAACCTGACAATGTGGCCGTACTTAAAACAAGCGGACAGAAAGTGTTAGATGATGAAGCTGTGAGAACAGTTAAAAAATGGTCATTTGCTCCGGCTACACGCGGCAAAACCCCAATCGATGGTTGGGTGACGGTTCCTATTAATTTTAAATTGTAACTTTGAGGTTTATTTATGGCAGATCCAACTACCGCTGCAGCTGAAATTTCACAGGCAGCCACCCAAGCACCCATTACCGGAGCAGTTTCCGGTGCGCAATCAGTCGCAACAGATTTGGCTCCTGCAGCCGCTAATGTTGCATCGTCTGTAGCAAGCGCACCGCCTGTTGGTCCGGAAATTACGTCAGGATTAATCGTTGATGGAACCTTAGATGTATTGATAGCGTTTTCTGTAGTGACCTGGACGTTAATCCTTATTAAAGGCATTCAACACCTGCGCATCGGTTATCACAATCGTGCCTACAGTAAGAAATTTTGGAGCGCTAAGGATTTTCAAGCAGCCTCTGCATTGCAAGATAATCAAGGCCCAGCGGCCAGAATCGCTGAGGTTGGTTTTGCAACATTATTAGAAACTGATGGCGGTACGACTACTCACGATCTTGAGCACACTGGTGAGCGTCAAGAGTTGCTGGACAGACGTCTGCGTCAACAGCTGCAAAAAGAACGCGGCTCACTCGAAAGCGGCCTGGCTATCCTGGCAACTATCGGCAGTATTTCTCCATTCGTCGGCTTGTTCGGTACGGTTTGGGGGATTATGGGCGCGTTAACCAATATCAGCAAAAGCGGTTCAGCCAACTTAGAAGTGGTAGCCGGTCCTATCGGTGAAGCACTGGTTGCAACAGCAATCGGTATTGCCGTCGCGGTACCAGCGGTTATTGGCTACAACTTTTTTATTCGCAGAAACAAAGTGGTTTGGGCTTTCCTTGACGATTTTGCTGTCGAGTTTGGTCACTTAGCCTTAAAAACGTCATTCTTGATCAAACGCGCAGGCTCAAATTCAGCGTCGGCATCACGCGGTGAAACCTTGGTCAAAAAGCCGGCGCTTAAATCTAATAATGAAGATTTAGAAACCAACGGAGTACAAGTCTAATGTCCTTTAATACAAATGGTGGTGGTGAAGACGATGTAATGGGCGAAATCAACGTTACGCCGTTGGTTGACGTGATGTTGGTACTGTTGGTGGTGTTCATTGTGACAGCACCTTTGTTGACTCAAGCAGTGCATGTCAATCTGCCTAAAACTGCGGAGACTGCGCCACCTGAGGAAAAAGAAGCTGTTTACATCAGTGTTAATGACAAGGGTGCCGTTTTTATAGATAAAACTGAGATTGCTCTGGAATCGTTTGAAAAGGAATTGTTAACTCGCAAGGCTGCGGATCCGGAAATTGCACTCAATCTTAACGCTGATGATGGCGTTAAATACGGCACGGTTGCCAAGGTGATGGCATCAATTGAACGCTCAGGCATTACCAAGTTATCGGTTCTGACTGCGCCAAGCGGTGCTAAGTAAGCAAGAACAAAAATCAGCTCTTCGGAGCTGATTTAACCCTCTCTAAATTACGCTGACTAAATAATGACTGAGTACTAACCAATCAATAACGCAAGGATAACGGCATATGAACGAGCAAACATGGCAAAGATTTCTGCTTCCAACGATTTTTTGGCTGGTCAATGTGGGTTTTATATTTTCGGTGCCTTTGGCGGTTATTTGGTTAGTGCAATCGTTTCCTAATTTGAATTTGGGATAAGTAATTAGACGGTTTAATCGTCTTCAGTCAAATCGAGTTTAAGTTGGGGACAGCGTAAAACGGAAGCGGTCTCGGTCCAAAAAATATAACAGTGGGTCGGCAAGAATTTAACCCTATTTGTTTTTCAAAATTTTGATTTATTAGCTTTAAACCGGAGAACAAGATGTTACAAAAAACTACACACGCTAAATTATTTACAGTATTAGGCGCCTTAGCGTTTGCAGCGGCTGTACAAGCCGACGACCCCGTGACACCCGCTATTCCAGGCGTGTCTGCAGGTGGCGTGGTCATCGAATTAATCAAGGATGGCTTTAAAGGGACTGAAGGACCGATTGGCTACTCAGATGGCAGCTTGCTGTTCACTGAAACTCAAGCCAATAAAATTGTGCGTATCGCACCAGATAACAGCGTTTCTACCTTTTTAGAAAATTCTAATGGCGCTAACGGCCTGGCTTTAAATGCCAATGGCGAAATTATTGCAGTGCAAACGCTGCAACCCAAGGTCGGGATTATTAGCCCGGTAGAAAAGCAAAAAGTGTTTGCTGAAAACTTTGAAGGTAAACCATTTCAAAGACCCAACGACGTAGTTATTACTAAAACTGGCGGTATTTACTTTACTGACAGCGGTACCCGTCCATCAAAAGACAACCCTAATCCACCAGCCTCTACACCGGGTGTGTATTACATTAGCCCCGTCGGCGAATTGAAACGTCTGGCGAATGATATTGATCGTCCAAACGGCATTCAGTTAAGCAAAGATGAAAAAATCCTTTATGTAGCAAACACGTCAGGTGAACACGTAATTTGCTATGTCATTGCTGAAGATGGCTCAATCTCTAAAAAAACTAACTTTGCCAAACTGGACGGCTGGAAACAAGCAGATGGTGCTTGGTCTAGCGGTGCCGATGGTCTTGCTATAGATGATGCGGACAGACTGTATGTCGCATCAAACTCAGGCATTGAAGTGTTTAACGCAAAAGGCGAGCCTTTAGGCATTATTCCTTTGCCGCAAAAGCCACAAAATATTGCTTTTGCCGGTCCAGAGAAGAAAACCCTTTATGCAGTAGGTCGTGGTGCAGCTTATAAAATTCCATTGATAGCTCAAGGATATAAAGGCCGCGCCAAATAGTCTTGCAGGGTGGTGGGCAGATTAAAGCTTGCACCCCACCCTACAATCTAATCTTGATGGTACACATTGTTATGTAGGAGCGGGCCATGCCCGCGATATTTAAATGTTCGCGGGCATGGCCCGCTCCTACATTCGCATCTGAACAACGATAATTTAGGTGAAATATGACACGCAAAACGGCAAACGATTTCCACCCGGAAGTGCTGAAATTATTCGATAAATTTGTTCACGGCGACATATCGCGTCGAGGCTTTTTATCTTCAGCGGCAAAATTCACTGTCATTGGTTTAACAGCAGAAGGCTTACTGGAAGCGTTAAGCCCAAAATTTGCCCAAGCTCAACAAATAACTAGCGACGATCCTCGGATCACTGCCACTTATGTGGAATACCCATCACCTGCTGGTTACGGCAAAATTCGCGGCTACTTAGTCAAGCCAGCACAAATTACCGGCAAATTACCAACGGTATTGGTAATCCATGAAAATCGTGGTTTAAATCCGCATATTGAAGACATTGCTCGCCGGATAGCGCTGGATAACTTTATCGCTTTCGCACCTGATGCGTTATTCACGTTAGGTGGTTACCCAGGTGATGAAGACAAGGCCAGAGAGTTGTTCAAAGGACTGGATCAAACCAAAACTCGCGCCGATTTTCTTGCCGCAGCGGACGTGCTGAAAAATTTACCTGAAGGCAATGGTAAAGTCGGGGCCGTCGGTTTTTGCTATGGCGGCGGCGTGGTAAATTACTTAGCGACACAAATTCCTGATCTAGCAGCCGGTGTGCCTTTCTACGGCAGCCAGCCAACTGCAGAAGAAACAGCGAAAATTAAAGCGCCGTTGTTAATTCAATACGCTGGTGAAGATGAGCGTATCAATGCCGGTTGGCCAGCTTACGAGGCGGCATTAAAAACTGCCGGGGTAAGTTATGAAGCTTATGTCTATCCAGGTGTTCAACATGGCTTTAACAACGACACCACGCCACGCTTCGACGAAAAAGCCGCCAAATTGGCATGGGAACGCACCATTGCGTTTTTTAATAAACACTTGCGGACTTAAGTTAAGTTTTGACTGACTAATTACGACTTTGAAAATACCAATGTTTTTACTTCGAACACTCACTAGCGTTTTTGCATTGACCGCACTGTTTGGCAGTGTGGTGCAGGCGAGTTCGTTCGAAGCAGCCACCGAACAAGTAAAAGCGCAATTGGTCGCCTCTGTTAATGCCGTTCATCCTGGCGACGAAATATTGGTAGGCGTGCATCAACAAATCATTCCGCATTGGCATACTTACTGGCGTAATCCTGGTGATTCCGGTTTAGCGACAACTATCGATTACCAGCTTCCAGACGGGGCGAGTGCTGGCGAAATTCAGTGGCCGACACCCAGCCGGATTACGCTTGGGCCGATAGTCAATTACGGCTATGAAAATGAAGTAACGCTGCTTAACAAGATTAAAGTGCCTCGTGAGAGCGCAGCAGGCAGTGTGTTTACCATCAATGCCAAGGTGAAATGGCTGGTCTGCGAGGAATTATGTATTCCCCAAAAAGTTGAATTAGCACTGGATTTGCCGATAGTGGCCGCAGGTGTTGATGCAGGGCAGGGCAGTCCGTTAATTGAACAGGCCAGAGCCAGCTTGCCGGGTGTGAGCCCTTGGCCAATAAGCTTGGCGTATAACAAAGAGCTGTTGTCGTTCCAAATTGCTGACGTGAAGCTGCAATCGGCGACTATCAAAAATGTTTGGTTTTACCCGGCTGAGTGGGGCAAGGTAAATCATGGCGCGGAGCAAAGTTGGCAATTGTCCGGCGACAAGCTGGAGTTACAGCTTAAGCCTGGCGAAGCGCCGCTAACTAAGGACGAAACCCTCACCGGCGTGTTGGCAGTGACAGAAGATGGCGCCAATGGACTGGTTACTCATGGCTATATCGTGAAAGTATCGGGTGTCGAAGTCGCCACCGGCATCAGTGTGATCAAAGCCGGTGAGCCGGATGTATTGCTATCCACTGCCTTATTCCTGGCCTTTTTGGGTGGAATTATTCTTAACCTGATGCCTTGCGTATTTCCGGTGCTGTCTATTAAAGCGTTGTCGTTAATAAAGCATGCCCAGCATGACCCACGACAAACTCGCTTGCAAGGCTTGGCTTATACGCTGGGAATCTTGGTGAGTTTTGGCTTGCTAGGCGGTGTACTTATCGCTGTAAAAGCCACTGGCGCGGAAATTGGCTGGGGCTTTCAATTTCAATCGCCGCTGTTTGTGTTGGCGGTGGCGTATTTAATGTTTGCGGTTGGACTCAGTTTATCCGGCGTGTTTTCGATAGGTGGCTCCATAGCTGGTGTTGGCTCTTCATTGGCTGAGCGCCCCGGTTACAGCGGCAGTTTTTTTACCGGCGTGTTAGCGACGATTGTCGCCACACCTTGCACTGCGCCATTTATGGGGGCGGCGCTTGGCTTTGCTTTAACGCAACCGCCAGCCGTGCTATTGGCAGTGTTTTTCTTTTTGGGATTGGGGCTGGCGTTACCGTATTTACTGCTGAGCCAATGGCCGTACTTGCAGCGCTTTCTGCCCAAGCCCGGTGTCTGGATGGATAGATTAAAGCAAGGCTTGGCGTTTCCGATGTATGGCGCGGCGGTCTGGTTGGTGTGGGTGCTGGCGCAACAAGCCGGTGTTAATGCTGTGGCTGTAGCATTGGGCGGAATGGTTGTTATCGCTTTTGCGGCCTGGGTGTATGAGTTCACCAAGTACGGCGGCAATGTCGCGCAGCGCAGCGGTGCGGTAGTCACCGTGTTGGCTTTGGGCGTGGCATTAGCGGGCGGATATGTTGGTGTAGACACCCACGCTGCCCCCTTAAAAACCGAGCTAGCGGAGAACTACGAACCCTATTCAGCAGAACGATTATTTGAATTACGCAGTCAAGGCAAACCGGTCTTTCTTAATATGACTGCCGCTTGGTGTATCAGTTGTTTGGTGAATGAAAAAGTCGCATTGAGCCAGCCTTCAGTCATTGAAACCTTTAAACGGGGCGGCATTAATTACCTAAAGGGTGACTGGACCAACCGGGATCCTGAAATTACCAAGCTCTTAGCGGAGTTTGGACGCAGTGGCGTACCTTTGTATGTGTTTTACCCGGCTGGCGCAGGTAATTCATCAAACCGAGTTGTATTGCCGCAGCTTTTAACGCCAGAGATAGTTACGCAAGCGGTAACAACGCCAACGGTTGCAGCGTCTTTGCCATAGGGGAGCCTTAAAAATTATCCATTCATGCCCTTCGGTTAAGCTCAGGACAGGCTTCGACAGGCTCAGCACGAACGGATAAGACTAGAACATCGTTCGTCCTGAGCTTGTCGAAGGATTTAATCAGATGTTCATTTAAAGAATAAGGAGGTTGCAACGGACTTGCCATCTCTTTACTAAAGGAAGCGAAGCAGCAGGTTAGGCAGATTCAACAGTGATTAAAAGCTGTTGATATGCTGGGGGGCTGATTCGCAGTTGAAGGACCAAGTTTGGCAGGAATGCGATGGATCAATTTCCTGCCTTTTTAATTTTATGGGCACTTGCATGCGGCATTGTTGCAAGGCTTTTTATTTAATGACGGAGCCTACTATGTTGTTACATCGACTTTATAAATTCGCATTAGTGAGTGTTGCCTTAGCTATCGCATCCACTGCAGTCGCTGAACCAGTAGTGGATAAACCAGCGCCGGTGTTTTCCGGCGCCGCGGCTGATGGCAGCACCATTAACCTGGCTGACTTACGCGGCAAAACCGTAGTGTTGGAATGGACCAATCATGAATGTCCATTTGTCGTGAAACATTATGAAAGCGGCAACATTCCAGATTTACAAAAAGATGCCGTGGCTAAAGGCATCGTTTGGTTGCAAGTGATTACCTCTGCGCCAGACAAACAAGGCAATGTGACGGGTGAAATCGCGCAAAAGCTTAATGCGCATCGCGGTGCTACCCCAACCAATACCGTGTTAGATCAGAATGGTGTCATTGGCAAACTGTATGCAGCCACTAATACGCCGCAATTTTTCATCATCAATCCTGAAGGTGTGCTGGTTTATAAAGGCGGCATCGACAGCATCCCGTCAGCTGATAAATCCGATATTCCTAAGGCCGAAAACTATGTCAAAGCGGCGCTGGCTGATCTTGAAGCCGGCCGCAAAGTAGCTAAAGCAAGTACAAAGCCTTATGGATGCTCTGTTAAATACGCTAGTTAATAAGGTGTAATCAGATGAAAGTAACTATTCACCTTTGGGACTTACCGCACAGGCTATTTCACTGGCTGCTTGCTGCGTCAGTGGCTGCTGCTTATGCCACTGCAAAAGTTGGTGGTGAGTGGATTGACTGGCATGGCCGATTGGGTGTTTTTATCCTCGGCTTGCTGGTTTTTCGTATTGTCTGGGGCTTTATCGGCTCAACCCACTCGCGCTTTGCTACCTTTTTCCCTACTTTTTCACGGGTCAAATCTTATATAAAAGGCCAGTGGGAAGGCATTGGCCATAACCCGCTCGGCGCGTTGTCAGTCATTGGCTTGCTGCTTACTCTTGGCGTGCAGGTAGGTACAGGCTTGTTTGCTAACGACGATATTGCTTTTCAAGGACCTTTGTTCAATTTTGTCGATAAGGATGACAGCGACAAATTGACCGGTTGGCACAACAGCTCAATCAACGTCTTACTCGGTCTAATCGCGTTACATTTGGTCGCCATCGTGTATTACCGCGTGGCCAAAAAAACCAATCTGGTTAAGCCTATGTTGACCGGCAAAAAAGAAATCCCCAGAGTTTTAGCTGAAGCAATTTCAGCGCACGAGGCAACCAAAGCCGGTGTGATACGTTTTTCACTATCCTTGATTATATCGAGCACAGTGGCATGGGGCGCGGCTGGCGGTATAGCGCAACTGCCGCAACTTACCAAAATAACCAATCCTTGTTGTTCAGTTACTTGGGCGTCTGCCGGTACATCGCAGCCTAATCAAGCGACACCGGCTGCAAGCCAGCCACAAACAGCGCAAGCACCTGCAAGTTTTTAGCTTTTATAATTTTTTACAACACTAACCAAAGGAAAGAGAAGATGAAAAAAAAACTAACCCTTGCCGTTTTGATTGCTGCATCAGCGACAGCTGCTGTTGCGGGTCCAATTGAAGAGCAAATTAGATGGCGGCAGTCTGCGTATTCCTTCGCAGCATGGAATATTACCAAAATCAAAAGCCAAGTAGTTGATCATCCTGAAACCTACAACAAAGACAGCGTTGCCGCAGCTGCCAATGCTATCGCTGCAGTGGCTAACTCAGGATTGGGTGCGTTGTATGGTGAAGGCACAGACCATGGCATCGGCTGGAAAGAAACTCGTTTGAAGCCTGAATTCTTTCAGAAAAAAGAAGAAGTCACTAAAGTTGCCAACACCTTCAACGAAGCATCTAACGAATTGGCTAAAGTCGCCGCAACTGGCGATATCGCCGCTATCAAAACTCAATTCGGCAAAGTCGGCGAATCTTGCAAAGCTTGCCACGATTTAATTCGTATTAAAGATCAATAAGGGACGTTAAATTCGCTCATGTTTCCTATCTGGACACATGAGCGATAACGAACTTATCGAGTGTGTACCAGGCTTGAATCTTCAACTCTGGTACACAAAAGCCAACAAACCTTTATCCGCCTTCCTAACTTAATTTGACGAAATGCAGTCAAACTAAGTCCCCCCAAATAAACGATTCTTCCTATCAGACTCACCTTGAAGTAAATACTCTGAATATAGAGTTTTACTTAGCCGCTTTTGAACACAAAAGCCTCTTTTTCCCCGCCGATATATCCAGGTTTAACTCTGTTTAATTTGTTTTATTCTGAGGCCCATTTTAAATGGGCTTTTTTCATAAAAAATCCAAATAACGGGTTCAATATGTGCGCTCAGTATGATTTTAAGCTGTTGATATTAATGCATATTAAGAACAATTGTGACTGCTGATAAGCAGGCCCGGGCTGTTGCTTAGCTATTGATTTGGTGTTGATGGTCTGCTGATGTTGTGTGTTATTAATGTTGCACTCGAGGCAAGTAAATAACACGTAATAAAGCCATTAAAAAACAATGGGATATGTGGTGATGACAGCCTTAACTTAGGGATGAAAATTAGAGTTTCCTTAATGGCATAACGCTTGCTTTAAAGAGAAAGTCATACGGATTTAAAACTAATAATCCGAATGGCTAATTATCTAATAACCAAGCGAAATTTAATTTTCATTGTATCTGTTTGATATGGCTGCAAAGGGAGTTGGATTTTAGACATAAGGAAATATCGAATGACGTACAGCTTGTCAGGCTCAACTTTACCTAGTGCTAGCCATCCGCAGATACCCAATGCGGTAAGCCGTAGAAATAAGCTTTCTGCTTGTATCGCTGCGACAGTAATCGGAGCCTCAATAATGAGCATCCAGGACGTGCATGCGGCACCTAAGAAAGGTAGCAAAAATAGCACTGAGGTCAGTAAATATGAAGCCGAAATCGCCCGATTACGGGCGCAGTTATCGCAGAAAGAGCAAAGGGAAAGCGAATTAGAGCAAAGAGAACGGCAGATAGCTGAGCGAGAACGCAACTTACTTAATCAAAATGTAACAACAACTCCTGTTGCCGATGCGGATGCAATAGCTAATGAACCTAACCTACCGGTTTCAACCGGCAGTGAATCCGACACAGTCGTTGCTCAAAAAGAAGCCGCGGAAATTGATAATCTCGGGGAGGTTGTTGTAAAAGGACAGCGCAAAACCGCACTGCAAAAGTTAAAAGAAGTTCCCCAATCCGTTTCCGTCGTCGAGGGCAAGGAATTGGAGAAACAGCAAGTCAGTAATTTTAGAGATATTGTTAAAAGGATAGGCAACATCAAATGGGGCGGATCGAGTACCAATCCGACAACCACCGCCTTAACTCTGCGTGGCGTCGGTTACTTGGGAACCGGCGGCGCGTTGGGCATTGATTCGAGTGTCAACACTACTGTCGATGGTGTTCCTTACATAATTTCGAATATGGCGGTGTTCAACAGTTATTACGATTTGGACACGGTTGACGTTGCCCGCGGGCCTCAAGGCACATCCGGCGGTTACACCGGCAGTCTTGGGAAAATAACATTCACCTCAAAGGCGCCGAGCTTCACTCAAGAAGCCGCGGCATCGTTAACTTATGGAAAGTACAACACGGTCTTAGGCAGAGCGGTTGCGGGCGGGGCTGTCATTGATGATCTGTTGGCCTGGAGAGGCACGTTTTACCGTGAACAAGCTGATGGTCAATTTGAGAATAATTATTATCATGCCCAAAACAACGGCGGTAATGAAGTCAAATACGGCAATACCGATCGCACCTATGGAAAGTTACAACTGCTGGCGACTCCGACGGACAATTTTAAAGCCCGCTTGAGTTTCGACATTACGCCTAATAGTAAGGAATATGGCATATCGTCTAATGGTGGGGTTTATCCCAGAGCGGTTCCTGATTATTTTGATTCTATTGGTGCTAACGGAAAACCGATAGCTGTCAAACAAGAGAATCAAGACACTGGGAAATTGACGCGCCGCTGGTTTAACCAGAGTTCCAATTGGACCTATGCCGATAATTACTTAAAGGAATCCAATAGAGCAGAACATTATCCAATTGCCAACGATACACGGGGCTTTTCGGGGCAACTTGATTGGAAGTTAGCAGATCATACCTTGACCTCCATTTCAGCATGGCGGGATTATAACTTCGACTTTGGTAGCCCAAACTTCAGCAACCCAACACCTTTCAGTATTTTGACTGGTCCGTCCTCCGGACTTGGTTACTTCAAGCAGTTGACTCAGGAACTCAAAATTGCCTCAGCTAAAGGCGGCGTTCTTGATTATCAGGGCGGTGTTTTTTATGCCGATGTATTTAGATCGAATGGAGGCTTAGGTCGAGGTAATAAGTATGGCTCTGATGCCGGCGCTTATTTTGCGACAAAGCCGCAATACGATAACCTCGATTTGGACGGCAACGGCCGGTATCTTATGGCAAATTCTCTTAACGGGTTGAAAGCCAACAGCTACGGTGAGAAAGACGATACCTCATTGGCAATATTCGGCAGCCTGAAGTGGAATATTAACGATAAATTAGCCCTAAATAGTGGGCTTCGTGTATCTAAAGAAAAAAGGGCCTCTGATGTAAATTACAACACGATATACGACCAAGGTAACGCCGCCGAGCTAAACCCTGCCAGTATAAATAATGTCCAGCTGGGGGGATTTAATAGTAATGCTTCTGGTGATGTGTTAGTAACTAAAAATAATCCAGCGCAATTAGCATTGGCTAATACTACAGCCAACAAGTACTTTGGCGTCGCGAACTATGCTTTGCTAACCGTTGGACAGAAGCAGCAGATAGCCGATGCCAAAGCCATTCGCAAGGCCCGAATAAGTGGGTTATACGGGCAGACCTCGGCTGAGGCGTTTGATCAGGTTTTGTATACCGCCAATATCAGCCCAAGCTACAAAATAACCGATAACCATACCGGTTACTTCTCGTTTCAGTATGGCGAAAAAGCCGGGGTCTCTCAGATCGTCGGAGCCACTCCTAAAGGCGGGACATCCAAGCCGACCAAGGCTGAAAAGAACTACTCGTATGAATTAGGTCTTAAATCATCGTTTTTAGACGGGTCACTGGCAGTCAATACAACTGTGTTTTATCAAGATATTAGAGATTACATAGCCAACCTGTATTTCTATGATGAAGCTCAAACCATAGCCAATAATGACGGACTCCTGGCTTATATTTCAGGCGTTGGCAATATTCCGGCCGTGTCATCAAAAGGTGTGGAACTTGATATCGCATATTCTGCAGACAACACAAACGTAAGACTTTCCGGCGCTTATAACGATGCCAGATATGAAGACGAAAAATTTCACGGGAAGCCTTTAGAGTTGGGTGGCACCTCTGTCCCATATTACGACGTAAGCGGAAAGCGCCTACCTGGCGTTGGGGCGTTTAGTTTTAATGCATTTGCGGATCATAGTTGGCCCATATTTGGTCAATACAATTTATTTACCAATGCAAACTACAACTTTACCAGCAGCTATCTCACTGATCCTTCTCTTTCGCGCTACAGCAAAGTTGATGCGTATGGGTTGACTGATGCCTCGATCGGTATCGGTAGACGAGACAAAAAGCTTGAAATCAGCTTTTTGGTAAAAAACCTATTCGACGTAGATTACGGATACCAACCTGTTTGGAATTTGTCCATACCTGGGACACCTCGTTGGATGGGTGTAACAGTCAGCAGTACGTTTTATTAAGTTAGTTACTTCTGTAAATCATTTGGTCTGACGCCCAAAAACTAGACTTTATTCCTTAAGAATATGAAGCGCCGCTAATGCCAATAGCTAGAGGCTTTTCGTCATGTTGACGAGAAGCTTCGGCTAAATTCATAAGCAAGGGAAAGAGTTGTTATCAGTCGAGCAAAGTCAGAGTGCGTATTCCAATGGATTGCTGTTTTAACAACTTGGATTTTTTAAATAATAGGGAATTTTTTTTATGAAAATTAGTTTGGATGTTAGTTATTCAATAGGCTTAAACCTGCAACCTGAAGTTCCACAGGTGGTTAGCCGCAGAAAACAACTTTCAGGGTGTATTGCGGCTTTAGTAGTGGGCGCTTCTTTAGTAAGCATCCAAACCGCTGAGGCAGCACCGAAAAAATCGGCAAAAAATAAAGCGCAATCGGATAGTCTGTTAAATGCCCAGGCTGCGGGAATAGCGCGTTTGCGCGGCCAACTGCAAGCGGTACAACAAGAGAATACGCAGCCGCTACAGCGGCAAACGAAGTGGCGCCATCGGCGACTGAGTCTGCTTCTGTTGCGGTGGTTGCTCAGCAGGAGGCGGAAACCGATGACCTTGGCGAGGTTGTTGTAAGAGGGCGGCGAATTAGTCCGTTAGAGAAAGTAAATATCCCCAGCCAGGAAGATGCACCTTCCTGGCTTTTTTCGTTTAAGGAGTTTTAGCAATTCTGTTGCGACTCTTCGCTTCGGCTTGGCTTTTTATGTTGGTTGATAAGCACGCAATAAGCAGAGAGTGGCCGCCAGTCAGCAGCTTAAGGGGTGAGTCAATCGTCCATGAAAGAGCAGTAATAACTTACGTCACTGAATATTTTAAAAATTTATATAAATCAATTGGATATAAGTAATTTATACAGAAAATAAAAAATTCAAATCAACGGGCATGTGGCACAGCGTTTGCTTTAATAAAAGCAGGTAATTCTGCAAATAGACAGAATTTCCATCATTTAATCAGTGGGTTAGTGTGGATTTCGTTGCTCGAAATGGGTGGGGGATTCTATTGCTTGCTGATATTACAAATCCTTGTAATTCTAAATAAGGGAAATCGCTGATGAGTAATAATTTGGGTGTTAGTTTTATTGATGATTTAAATCGACAGCAGAGTATTCCGCCGGATGTCAGTCGTAAAAAAATGTTGTCTTGTTGTGTCGCAGCGGCAGTGATGGGCGCTTCTTTAATAGCCGTTCAGGATGTCAATGCCGCGCCAAAGAAAGCATCAAAAAGTAAAACCCAAAGTGTTAAGGCCACCACTGAGCTTGAATCTGAAAATGCTCGTTTGCGACAACAATTAGAAGCCGTGCAACGTGAAAATGCATCACTTAAACAAGCGGGGGTAATTGCACCTGCAACAAGTGATGCTACAACTACTGAGCCGACTACCGTAGCGAGCGAGCCGGAAGAAGTGGTTGCCGAAAAAGAAGCAGCCAATACCGACAATTTAGGCGAAGTCGTGGTGAGAGCCCGACCTAAGTTGGAAAAATTGCATAATATAAATCAATCGGTGTCGGTGGTATCAGGCAAACAGCTTGACCAAGAGCTGGCGTTAGATTTAGGTGCGATCACCCGGCGCGCTTCCAACGTACAATTTAACCAAGCCAACACTCGAACTGCATCTTTATCCATTCGCGGTCTTGGTAAGCGCACCACCGCAGAAACTCAGGATCCCAGTGTCCGCGTCGTGGTTGATGAAACCAATTACGGGCTAACTGGGCTAGCTAACTTCAGTTTTTACGATGTCGATACCGTTGAAGTGACGCGTGGCCCCCGAGGCACCGAGGGCGGCTTAACCGCCAGCTCAGGTAAAGTTAAAGTGACATCCAGGGCGCCTACCTTTACGCCAACGGCGGAATACTCAGCGACTTATGGTGAACGCGAAGCGTTGATTCTCAAGGGTGCTTTGGGTGGTGGCGTGATTGATGACCTGCTGGCCTGGCGCGGATCATTTATTGTCGATAAAGGTCGGGGGTTTTATGAAAATAAATACGACTCCAACTACAGTCTCTACAATCGGGATCGCTTGAGTGGCAGAGTGCAATTTTTGCTGACGCCGACTTCCAATATAACCGCCAAAATCATTGCACACTTTGAGCCTAAACAGCCGCAATTGCAAAACGGCTTAACGTTTTATCACAATGGTCAGCCATTAAAATTTGCCAATGGTGCGCTGACGGATCCCAACGGTGGAACAGCTCGATCCAAGTTAAATGGCTTTGTTAATACTGCCGGTGTTACTCAATTTGGACCTCGGGCGCTGTTTCAGAATCGGGGCTTTAACTGGTCAGATTATATCGGCGGCGAGCAGCGTAATACCGTCTGGTTTGATCACAACGCGGGTCAAACCGTATCCAATCAAGGTGCGTCGGTTAAGGTTGATTGGGATGTGGCTGATCATATTCTTACTTCTACCACGGCAGTGCATGAATATTTTTTCGATGCGCATAACGACGAAGGCACGCCGTTTGACATTAGCTTGGATGGTGGTGGTGGGGTTAATTACAGCCAATTTACTCAGGAATTTAATGTCAAAAATAAACCAGGTGGCTTTATTGATTACCGAGCCGGGTTAATAGGGATGAAAACCCATGATGATATTAATTCCAAAGCGGGTTGGGGTTCGGACGCCGGTGTCTGGTTTGCTACCAATAACCAATACAATGCCTTGGAGAGAAACAACACAACAAATCGAGGGGCGGGAATTAGTTTGCTTAAGGATTCCTTGAATGACGCGCGCAGATTTGGCAATACCGAATCAAATACCTTATCGGGCGCAATTTTTGGTGAATCAGATTTACATTTTAACGACGCCTTTACCTTAACACCGGGCCTGCGGGTTACCAGGGAAAATCGTAAAACCACGGACGAAGTTAGAATCAGTAACAACGGGTCGGGTGAAGCTTTAAACCCTGTGGCCGTGCGTGGCGTGCAATTAAATGGTTTCGACTCTATAACGACGGCAAGTGCGACTACTGCCACGGATAAGGCTAATGGTGTGAATTACGGTGCCTTAAAAGCCGGCAACAGCACCCAACAATTACAGTTGGCAGATAGCGTGGCCAATCGCTATTTTGGCAAGACGATAACCTCTACCGCTGGCGCCGCTTATGCCAGTTTGACACCGGATCAACAAATACTGGTGGGTAATGCCAAAACCATTCGATCTAACCAAATTGGTCAGTTATATAAGCCGGTAACCAGTGAATATGACGATACTTTATTTACCGCCCAGCTGACGCCCAGTTATAAATTTAATGACGACGTTACAGCGTACTTGACTTGGCAATATGGTGAAAAATCCGGTGCGCCTATCAATATTAACGGTGTGTCTAGCACGGTTAAACCGGAAAACACCCATGCGCTGGAATTAGGCTTTAAAACCTTTTGGCTGGAAAAAGCCATTATTGTCAATGCTGATGTCTTTGTGATGGATATTCACAACTATCAACAAACCGTACAGGTAGTTGACGAGTTTCAGACTGAAATCAATCGTGCCAACGGCAACCCGCAAACTGTTTATATCGGCGCACAGGGTAATGTTAAAAAAGTGCGTGTGCATGGGGTGGAATTGGATAGTGTCTTTAACGTAATTCCCAATCTGTCGTTTCGTTTGAATGGCGCTTATAACCTGGCCAAATATATCGACTTTAACAATGCCGGCAAGCCGGATGAGTTGGCGTATTTATCTACGCCCTATATCGATTTCAGCAATAAAACCTTGTCGGGCGCTAACAAGTGGAGCTTTGTGGTCGGTGCGGAATACATCAAGCCGGTTTTTGAAAAATATAACTTCCACACCAGCTTTAATACCAATTACCAAAGCGGTTACAACACGCTCGATAACTTGTCTTTTTACGGCAAAACCACGCCACGCAGCTTGACCGATTTTACGATTGGTGTAGGTACCAAAAACAATATCTTGGATGTGAGTTTTATCGCCAAAAACTTGTTCAATAATAACGAACATGAAAGCGGCTGGAACTCTTACAGCCCTAACCCTTATCCAGCGTGGTTTGGTGTGCAGTTAAGCGGGAAGATTTAAAAATTAACTGATCGTGTTGTAGGGGCGAATGAAATCGCCCCTACAATTGAATTGGGTTCTTATTTTCAACCCTATATTAGGGATTAATAAATCGCTATGGTTCTTATGCTCGGTGGCACGGATGTTAAGTTTGGCCGTTGGCTGAGGACTTGATCAGAAATAATGCTCTTTATTGCAACCAAGAAAATTTTACCGTTCGTGCTGAGCCCTTCAGCTACGCTCAGGAGAGCCCTGTCGAAGCATGAGCGGTAAAATTCCAGAACGGTGCAAGCTCTCAATATAGTCGAGTACGAACGGTTTACGGTATGACAGTGTGTTTTATTGGTGAAAACACTTATATGTTTGTTGAGCTGCTGTTTTGTAAACACCCCATCAACAGAGTGTGCGCACCTAAAAGCAATTTATGTGGATGATAATGCATCCTTTTGTAAGTATTTACTTACCCGGCAATAATTTTGTAATTCTAAAAAATAGATATAAATCAACAGTATGTTGTTAAACAATGGGGGTGATTTTTAGCGGAAATTTGCATATTGGTATTAATGGCACATGCCTTGCTTAATTTAAAACTAATCCTGTCGCTGCGGTGGCTCCGGGCTAAATAAACTCAGTAATGAGTTAGTCAAGAGAAAACGGAATTGTCACACCGCACGTGATCGGCTTGACGCCGGTACATGGATTTTGAATTTTTAAATTAAGAGGAAATAGGTAATGAATTCTAGTTTGGCAGATACTTTTTCAGATGGCATAAGCCGCGGGCAAGCTATTCCAGATTCGGTTAGTCGAAGAAAAAGACTCTCACTATGTGTGGCCGCTGCGGTGGTTGGTGTGTCTTTGGTTAGCGTTCACGATGTTAATGCCGCGCCGAAAAAATCGGCAAAAAAATCACAAAGCACCAAAGCTGTCAGTGATTTAGAAGCAGAAAATGCGCTGTTAAAAGCGCAATTAGAAGCTGTGCAGCATGAACGTGATTCACTTAAGCAAGCTGGTGCGGCCGGTGCAGTGGCTCCGGCTGCTGGTGAGCCTTCACTTGCCGAGCCTACTGCAGCAGCGGCTGAGCCTACTGAAACAGTTGCTGAACAACAAGCTGCAGAAACCGATAATTTGGGTGAAGTGGTGGTTAAAGCGCGACCCAAGCTGGCAAAATTACATGATGTAACCCAATCGGTATCGGTGGTAACGGGTAAGGAGCTTGATCGAGAATTAGCGTTAGATTTGGGGGCAATCACCCGACGCGCGTCCAACGTGCAATTTAACCAAAACAATACCCGTGGTGCATCGTTATCGATTCGTGGTGTAGGCAAGCGATCGTTTACTGAAACCCAAGATCCCAGTGTCGGCATAACGGTTGACGGCGTCAGTTATGGATTGTCGCAGCTTGCCAACTTTAGTTTTTACGATGTTGATTCGGTAGAAGTGACCCGAGGTCCTAGAGGTACCGAGGGTGGGTTGAGTGCCAGTGCGGGTAAGGTTGTTGTTAATTCCAAAGCGCCCACGTTTACTCCGACAGCCGAATACTCTGCGACTTATGGCGAACGTGAGGCATTAATTCTCAAAGGTGCGATGGGCGGCGGTGTGATTGATGACCTGTTAGCTTGGCGAGGTTCTTTTATTGTCGATAAAGGCCGCGGCTTCTATGAAAATAACTACGATTCTAACTACAGCCTCTACAACAAAGACCGCTTGAGTTCACGGGTGCAGCTGTTATTTACACCAACCTCAAATTTAACTGCGAAATTAAGTGCTGATTTTGAACCCAAGCAGCCTCAATTACAAAACGGCCTGACCTTTTATCATGCACAGCCTACTTTTTATCCGAATGCACCAAACACGCGTACCGATACGAATGGAAGCCAAGCTCAATCCAAGCTCAATAATTTCTATAATGCTGATGGCACAATCAAGTATGGACCTCGTCCATCCTTTGTAGGTAGAGGGTTTACTTGGAATGATTATATCGGGGGAGAGCAGCGCAACTCGGTTTGGTTTAACGAAAACAAAGGCCAAACAGTCTCCAATCAAGGCGCTTCAGCGCAAGTTGATTGGGATGTTGCTGAGCATATCTTAAGCTCGAACACTGCGGTGCGTGAATACAGTTTTGATGCGCACAATGACGAAGGTACGCCGTTTGACATAAGTGCTGATGGCGGCGGCGGGGTTAATTACACGCAATTCACCCAGGAATTTAAGATTAAAAATAAACCCGGTGGGTTTGTAGATTACCGAGCCGGGTTGTTTGGTATGAAGACTCACGATGATATTGATTCAAAGGCTGGGTGGGGATCAGATGCCGGCGCGTGGTTTGCCAATAATGCTCAATACGACGCGTTATATAGAAATGCTGCACCTGGTTTGAATAAAAGCGCTGGTGACAGGTTGTTAAGGGACTCTTTGGAAGAAGCGCGAAGAAAAGGCGTGACTGAGGTTAATACCTTATCGGGTTCCATTTTTGGTGAGACTGATTTGCATTTTACTGATGCCTTTACTGTAACCACTGGCGTAAGGGTTACCAAAGAGAATCGCAAGACTGAAGATAATATCAATATCACCAGTAACGGTAGAGGCCAGGCTTTGAATCCGGTAAAAGTACGTGATGTGCAGCTGGGTGGCTTTAACTCCGTTACTTCTACCACCGCGGCGAATTATGGCGCTTTAACAGGCACTAACTCGGCTGCGCAATTGAATTTGGCTGATAGTGTCGCCAAGGAATATTTTGGTGCCGCTGTTACGGCAACACCAGGGGCTGCGTATAACTCTTTGACTGTTGATCAACAAAAAATGGTTGGTCATGCAAAGACTCTGCGGCAAACCCAATTTGGACAATTGTATAACCCAGTCTCAAGTGACTATGACGATATTCTGACTACTGCGCAATTCACGCCTAGTTATAAGATTAATGACAACATCAACACCTATATATCTTGGCAATATGGTGAAAAGTCTGGCTCGGCGCTGAACGTGAATGGGGTAACTCGGAATGTGAAACCGGAAATCACCAATGCTGCAGAAATAGGCTTTAAGACCTTCTGGCTCGATAAATCGATAATCTTTAACATCGATGCGTTTGTAATGGATGTAAAAGACTATCAACAAACGGTACAGGTGGTGGATACCTATCAGACAGCGCTTAATAATAACGGCTTGACGGCTTACGCCAGCGCACAAGGCAATGTTAATAAAGTGCGCGTGCATGGTGTGGAATTGGATAGCGTCTATAACCTTATCCCTAACTTGTCTATGCGCTTGAGTGGTGCTTATAACATCGCCCAATATATCGACTATAAAAATGCCGGCAAACCGGACGAATTGGGCTATTTGACAGATTCTTACGTTGATTTTAGTGGAGCAACTCTTCCGGGCGCAAACAAGTGGAGTTTTGTGGTCGGTGCGGAATACACCAGACCGGTTTTTGATAAATTTAACTTTCATACCAGCTTCAATACCAATTTCCAGAGTGGTTACAACAACGCTGATAACTTGTCTGTATATGGAAACACGGATGCTAGGAGTTTGACTGACTTTGCGATTGGTGTGGGTACCAAGAACAATATGTTGGATGTGAGTTTTATCGCCAAGAACTTGTTCAACAATAATGAGCACGAAGAGGGTTGGAACTCTTATTCTCCCAATCCATACCCTGCTTGGTTCGGTGTGCAGTTGAGCGGAAAAATTTAAGGAGCAGTAAGATCGCAAGGATGCGATGGCAGGGATGCAGTTTTAAGCGGGCTTGATGTTATACGGCTCGCTTGTTGGAGAGTTTGCCGGCTTTAAAGTGTGTGTTTAGGTGCTGCATACAGAAGAGTGTTTAGCTCTTTTGGAGTTTTGTTGCACTTAATCACCAGAGTTAAGTTGGTTCATGGATGAAGTAAAAAGCAATGCGTCTTTCAGCATTGTCAAGTAAGCGGAAAAGGCTCAGGTTGCTCCTGAGCCTTTTTTTTGCCTGGCGGATTTGTGATCGCGGGCAATCCCTACTTCCTAATTGTATGGATACATTCTGCTTATCTAGCGACACCAGCTGATGATGGCCTGTTGCTGCTTCAACAGTCAGCTTCGTAAATTGGATTAAAGCGTAAAAATCGCGAGTTAAAAATAAATCAAATTAATAGAAAAATAATTATATAAAACAATGTGTTGCTAGTGCAAAAAATGGATTTCCATATCAAGACGGTTGGTTTTTAATTTTTGGCATGATAGCTGCTTTAGAGTTTATGGAAGTATCGTAACAACGCGCACTCCGCAACTTTTAATTAATACTGAAGAGATGAAACGATGAGAAAAAAATCAAAATTGGCAATGTTGCTGTTATTCGTTTTTGCCGCACCACTGGCTTTTGCCGCTGAAGAAGCCAAAAAGCCTGAAGCACCGGCTGCTCAAGAGCAATACAAGCCAACATCTAAAAAACTAAATCGTGCTGATTTTGATGCGCTGTTAGCAAAGCCAGAGGGCGTGTTGGTGATTGATTTACGTCGTCCGGATGAAGTTAGCAACATCGGTGGCTTTCCTGTTTATCTGAGTGTGCAAGCTGATCAGCTCGAAAACAGTTTGGCGTTGATTCCTAAAGAAAGAGCAATTGTTACAGTATCAAATCACAGTGGACGTTCTGGTAAATCAGCGGATTTATTGGCGAGTAAAGGCTTTAAAGTCGCTGGTTATTTAGGCGCTCAATATTACGAACAAGAAGGCGGCAAGCTGACCAAAATCGCAGTACCTGCACCTAAGCCAAAAGCAGAAGAAAAGAAGTAATTTTTTAAGGCAACGGTCTTAAGCTCCCTTAATTTTTGGAGGAAATAAATGAAAAAGAAACTATATCTTGCAGTGATGGTGGCATTGGCTGGCGCAGTCGCTAGTGAAGCCGGCTCGGCTGTTGATACCTTTAATAATCCGGTTGGTGAAATCGGCAAAAAAAATCAGCCTGATCTCTTTAGCGGTTCGGTTGGTGCGATTGGTGGTTCAGTAGCAGCCGCCGCTCCTCAAGCAGCTCAAACTGCCCCTGTTGCTGCACCGGCTCCCTTAGCAGCACCTGTTGCGGTACCTGCTCCACAAGCGGCACAACCTGCCCAAGCAGCAGCGCCAGCTGCCCCGGCGGAGAGCAAAGTTGCTGATGCATCAGCGGCGCCTAAAAAGCTTTGGTCGTACCAACCGGTTAAGTCGCCAGTTCAACCTACCGTAAACAATAAAAGCTGGGTGCGTAATCCAATTGATGCGTTTGTATTGGCACCTTTAGAAGCAAAAGGCTTAACGCCTTCGCCTGATGCGGATCGTGCTGCGTATATTCGTCGCGCTACGATTGATGCTTGGGGTGTGATTCCTACGCCTGAAGAAGTGGCTAGTTTTGTTAATGATTCAGCGCCGGATGCTTACGAAAAATTGGCTGATCGTTTGTTGTCATCGACTAAATTTGGCGAGCGTCAAGCGCGTCGTTGGTTGGATTTGGCCCGTTATGCTGATAGCGCAGGTTTCCAAGGTGATCAAACCCGCCCCAATTTCTGGCGCTACCGTGATTACGTAATCAAAGCGTTTAACGACGACAAACCGTATTCGCAATTCATTCAGGAACAAGTTGCTGGCGACGAAATTTTGCCGGATAAACAAGAAGGTATCATTGCCACCGGCTTTTTGGCTGGCTTTCCAGACAACAGCAACTCGCGTGACTTGGTGCAACGTAAATACCAAATCGCTACAGATATGACTGATACCGTTGGTAAAGTGGTATTGGGACAAACTGTAGAGTGCGCGCGGTGCCACAATCATAAGTTCGACAAGATCAGTCAGAAAGATTATTTCTCTCTGCAATCATTCTTTGCGAACGTCAGCGCTGTAGACAATATTCCTGTCGCCAAGAAGGGAGCATTGGAGCATAAATACGACGAGCAATATGCCAAATGGGAAGAAGCAACTAAGGATATTCGTGATAAACAAGCAGCGATTCTTGCTCCTTATCAAGAAAAGGGCACCAAATATCACAAAGAACGTTATTTAACTGACAGCCGCGAATCAATCTTTAAGCCCAAAGAACAATGGAATGCGCATGACCGTTGGGTTAATCATCGCTTGGCAAATGTTACTACCGAAACAGATGTGGCGAGTTATTTAAGAGATGCCTCTGATAACCCATCAAATCCTGATTACAGTACCGACATCGCTTTAAAGGCTGCTCAATATAAAGAGTTAACTGATGAGCTGACTAAGCTGAATGATCTTAAGCCTGTTTTCGGTGCGCCGACCATTTCTGGCGTTAGTGAGTTAGGTCATGCTGATGCGCCTCCGTCGTATGTATTTTTTGGTGGCGACCATGAGCGCAAGCTTGAAGAAGTGCAACCTGCATTCCCAGAAGCCATTACTGACGAAAAACCTGTTATCACGCCAACTGAGTTTTCATCTGGACGTAGAACAGCATTGGCTAAGTGGTTGACCAGCGATACCAATCCATTAACTGCACGGGTTTATGTTAACCGTATCTGGGAACAGTATTTCGGTCGCGGTATTGTCGAAACCGTCAGTGATTTTGGTAAAGCCGGTCAAAAACCTGTTAACCCAGAATTGTTGGATTACTTGGCTGACAGCTTTGTGAAAAATGGCTGGAGCGTTAAGAAACTGCACAGAGAGATCTTGTTATCTGGTGTGTATCGCCAATCATCCGGTTACCGTGAAGATGTCGCTAAGGCTGATCCAGAAAACAAACTGTTGGCAGTGTTTCCACGTAAACGTTTAGAAGCTGAAGAAATTCGCGATTCGTTATTGGTTGCTTCTGGCCAGTTGGAAGACAAAGTCGGTGGACCTAGTGTATTCCCACCAGTACCCGCAAATTTAGGTGCGTCTCCAGCACAATGGAAAGTGTCTAAAGACAAGAAAGATCACAACCGTCGTAGCTTGTATATCTTTACTCGTCGCAGTGTGCCTTATCCATTACTGTCCACGTTTGACATGGCGACTGCGCAAGAAGCCCACAGCAAGCGTGACGTTACCACCACGCCATTGCAATCGTTAGCGTTGTTGAATAGTGATGTGGTCTTGGGTTGGTCACAATCGTTGGCCGGCAGAGTGATTAACGAAGCGGGTAATGATGAATCTGCCCAGCTAGATAAGCTCTACCAAATCTTGTTCTCTCGTAAAGCAACCGATTCTGAAAAAGAAACCTTGCTGAAGTTTTTGAACAGTCACGAAAAGTCTGTTAGAGAAAAAATAACCGATGGCAAGTTTGCAATCAGCATTCCTACCGGACTGAAAGAAAACCAAAAGTTAGATCCTATTCGTGCCGCGGCCTTTGTTGACTTGGTTCACACGGTTGCGAATTCAAACGAATTTATTTACCGGTTCTAACAGCAATTAATACTTTTGATTAAGGAAAAATGACATGAATGATAAAGCTCGTAGAGACTTTTTAATAAAATCAGGCTTGGGTGCTAGTGGTCTTGCCTTGAGTGGTTTACTTCCAGGCGGTGGCTTTATTAATGCCTCGTTTGCATCTGATTTGATTGCCGGTGCTGATCCACTGACACCAAAGCAACCACATTTTCCAGGTAAGGTTAAGTCGGTTATCTGGCTGCATCAGGATGGCGCGCCAAGTACCATTGACTTGTTCGACTACAAACCAGAATTGGTTAAGTTGGCAGGACAAGAAGTACCGGCTTCTTTCTTAAAAGGCATTAAAACCTCTACACAAGGCGGTGTAGGTAAGTTGTTTGCCTCTAAAAGAACGTGGAAACAATATGGTCAAAGCGGCGCTTGGTTTTCTGATTTGGTGCCTAACATTGCTCAGCATGCTGACAAAATCACCTTCCTAAAATCCAGCGTCACTGTCGGTGCAACACACGATATTTCAATTTTAAAATTGAACACGGGTGGTTTAAACCCAGGTCGTCCTTCATTGGGTGCATGGATTCAGTATGCATTAGGTACTGCAAACCCTGATTTACCAGCGTATGTCGTACTTTATAACGGTAACAGAGAACCAACCGGCGGATCTATCAACTGGAGTTCAGGCTTCTTACCAGCTGTGTACCAAGGTACTGCTTTCCGTCCTGGTGATTCACCAATCTTGCATTTGGATCGTCCTGAGTTAATTGCAGCGGCACAACAAACAGAAAATCTGGATTTGTTGAAGCAACTTAACAACAAAGTAAATTCAGCCTATCCAAATGACAGTGAACTGCAAGCGCGTGGCAGAGCTTATGACTTAGCGGCGCGTATGCAAGTGACTGCACCGGAAGCTGTTGATCTGAGCAAAGAAACAGCGGCGACTAAAGAACTGTACGGCTTGAATGATGATGCAACTAAGAGCTACGGTACTACTTTGTTAAGAGCTCGTCGTTTAGTTGAACGCGGTGTGCGCTTTATTCAAGTTGTTACTGGACCGCAAGACATCAATGGCACCAGCAGAAACTGGGATGCTCACCAAGATTTGGAAGAAAACCACGGTAAGCATGCCAAAACTGTCGATAAGCCAATCGCTGGTTTACTTGCTGATTTGCAATCACGCGGCTTGTTGGATTCAACGTTGGTGGTATGGACGTCTGAATTCTCTCGTACTTCTTACGGACAATCCGGCACCGGTCGTGACCATAACCCTTGGGGTTATACACAATGGTTTGCAGGCGGCGGTTTCAAAGCAGGTTACACCCATGGTGCAACTGATGAAATTGGTCTGCAAGTTGCCGACAAGAGCTTGGCGGTTGATACCTATGACGTACACGCAACCGTACTCAACCAGCTTGGTTTGGATCACCTTAAATTGATTTACCAATATCAAGGAAGATCAGAGCGACCAACCGTGGTTTACGGCAAGGTCATTAAGGAGCTTATCTCTTAAAAAGACAGTTAAGTCTTTTTGATTGGAGTTTGACGATAACCCGGATGGTTTGTGCCTTCCGGGTTATTTTTGTCTGAGCAGTTAGGTAAAGGCGAAAAATGGTTCGTCTGAGTTGTTATGGTTACTGGCGACTGGAAATCGCTGAGTTAAGGATTATATAAATATATGCGTAAGATTATTAAACGTAGCGGGATAGTATTCCTATTGTTGTGCGGTGTGGTATTTGCCGAGGAAGGCATTGATTTTGAATCGTTAATGGAGGCAGTTGAAAACAATGCCCATAATCTTCAAACCCTTATCGTCAGTAAAGATGGGCCTGCGTCAATTGCTCTCGCCAAAGATCTCCAGACTGAGTTTAAGCAGGTGGGCGGCTTTTTTGAAAAAAGAGGCAACGCTAATGATGGGGTCGTTGATGCACAAAAATACGTAGATTTGGCCGCTGAAGTTATCAAGTATGTGGAAGCCAATGACTTTGATAATGCGTCATTAAAGGCGTCAGAGCTTACCAAAAATTGTGAAGATGCTTGTCACGATACTTACAAACCTCTTTAGTAATTCACACCTTTCAATTTAATAAATAGAGTAAATCGATGAAAAAATTTCTACTTGGTTGCTTGTTAACGACCGCATTTACACTGCCAGCTGTTGCCGCTTTAAAAGAAGGCGATGCGGCACCGGATTTTCAAACCCAAGCGTCATTGGCTGGTAAAGCCTTTAGTTATTCATTAAAAGACGCGCTAAAAACCGGCCCGGTGGTGGTTTACTTTTACCCATCGGCTTACACCGGCGGCTGTAATATTCAGGCACATACTTTTGCGGTCAATACTGAAAAATTCGCTGCAGCAGGTGCAACGATTATTGGTGTATCACTGGATAGCATTGAAAGACTTAACGATTTTTCTGCTGACCCAGAATACTGTGCAGGCAAAGTAGCTGTTGCCTCTGATAAGGACGGCAGTATCGCCAAAGCCTATGATTTAGTGGTTAAAGAAGCTGCTGCGGGCAAAAAAGATTCACGTGGCGTAGACATCGATCATGGTTTTGCTGAACGCACCACGTTTATCGTGACGCCAGAAGGCAAAATCGTTGCCACTATCGGCGGTATTAAACCTGCGGAAAATGTGGAAAAAGCACTTGAAGCTGTGCAACAGCTGGCGGCTGCTAAACAAACAGCGCAGTAAGTATGGGGCGGCCGAGTATTGGTACGCGTAAAAATTATCGACATGGACGTTGGGAAACTTGGTTTTTAGTCTTGGCTTTTGTTGCATCGACGCAAACCGTGGCTGCTGAGGAAGGTGCCGATTTAAACAGTCAACGGATAGGCCGCGGTAATCCTGGCATTGGCAAACAACAGTCTGATGCCGGTCGTTGTCAGGAATGTCATGGCTCAGATGGAATGAGTAATGACGAACGGATCCCCAATCATGCGGGTCAATACGCCGGATACTTAATTAAGCAGCTAGATAATTTTCAGGCTGGAGAACGTAAGCATCCGACCATGACCATCATGGCGGAGGATTTAACTGAAGCAGATAAAGCCGATATTGCGGCTTATTTTGCCAGCCAGAAAGTGATGGAAGGCGAACCAGGCAGCGATACTTCGGCTAAGAATCTGTTCTTGAACGGAGATTCTGCCAGAGATCTTCCTGCTTGCGTTAGTTGCCATGGCGAAAACGGCAAAGGCCGGGTTGCCGATAATGTTACTTATCCTGTGCTTGGCGGCCAACGCAGAGTTTATTTACGCTCGCAATTGGTCAGTTGGAAACTCGGCGAGCGCGCTAACAGTCCGGGTGGCGTCATGAATAAAGTGGCTAAAGCGCTGACTGATGACGAAATGACCGCCTTGGCTAATTATCTAGCCGGGCTTTAGTTACACATCATGTAGGAGCGGGCTATTAAGTTAAGCCGTTCGTGGTGAGCCCTTCGGCTAACTCAGGAGAGCCCTGTCGAACTATGAATGGCTTAACTTGATGGTTTCGGATTGTCCCGTTCATCCTTCGAAAAGGCTCTCCTGAGCGAAGCCGAAGGGCTCAGGACGAACGGAAAAATCCCTAACTTAACGGCAAAGCCCGCTCCTACCCACATTGATTTAATGGAGTTGCTATGAAACGTTTTCTTTTAGGTTGTTTGCTATCGATGATGGCGGCATCACCCGTGTTTGCCGCATTGCAGGCTGGCGATACGGCTCCGGCTATCGATACCCAAGCTTCTTTTGGCGGTAAGCCGTTATCTTATTCACTCCAGGAATCCTTAAAAAAAGGACCTGTGGTCGTGTACTTTTATCCAACGGCTTATGGCAAGGGCTGTAGCGTGCAAGCCCATACCTTTGCTATCAACCATGACAAATTTACTGCGGCGGGAGCAACCATCGTCGGCGTGTCATTGGATGACATAGACAGACTTAATCAATTTTCAGCAGATCCAGAATATTGCGCCAGCAAGTTCCCCGTCGCCTCTGATGTCGACGGCAAAATTGCCAATGCATTTGGATTGAATGTCGATGAGACAACCAAGGGTAGAAAAGATATTCGAGGCGTTCAGGTTGATCATGGCTCAATCGCACGAACTACTTTTATTGTCGCCCAGGACGGCAAGATTGTGGCAACTGTCGGCGACCTTAAACCGGCTGAAAATGTTGAGAAGGCGCTAGAGCATATTCAACAGTTATCCGGTAAAGCTGCGCAATAGTTGTTAAAGATTGATTACAAAAGGGGGCAGAAATGCAGCGATATATTCCAGCCATTTTTTCTTCGCTATTTTCTTTGAGAGGACAACAATGAAGTTTTTAAATCGTCTGTTATATCAAGTTCATCGCTGGTTAGGTGTGGTGCTGGCGCTGTTTATGTTTGTGTGGTTTTTTTCTGGACTGGTGATTATGTATACCACGCCCGCCACGCAAAATCGTAGCCAGCAGCTTGCTCATGCTGAAACGCTTGCCCCCGAATTAGGTTGGTTGAGTCTGGGAGAGGCTTGGAATTTGAGCACCGAACAACGCCAAGCTGCGGCTGAAAAGCGCAAGCAAAATAAACCGGCCGGCGACACTGTTCGTGCCGAGGGCGAAGGTGCCCAGCCCGCCAAAGCTGATGCTGTCGTTAGCATCGCCGACGCCAGATTAGTGCGCAGTGCCGGTGAGCCCTTATGGTTGATAGAAGATAGCCTCGGGCAGCGTTTTACGTTGTCGGCAATTGATGGAACTTTACGTGAGACTTCGCCAGAGCAGGCCGTAAAAATTGCTGAAAATTGGTTTGCAGCGAATAGCGACAATGGGCTGATTAAAGCAAGTTATTTGGACATCGTGCCAAGCACTATTTTCCTGCGCAATCAGGAAGCCTTAAGTCCGTTTCATCACGTTGCAATTGGTGATGATGGCAGTGAGTTATTGATTTCATCACGTACCGGTGAAGTGTTACATGTGTCAACCAGCGTTGATCGAGCGTTTTATTATGCGGGTAACTGGGTACATTTATTTAAACCCCTGGAGTCTATCGGATTGGGTAGCATTCGCCGTGATGTGCAATTGTGGTCCGGCTTGTTTGCCACCATTGCTGCGTTGACTGGATTGATTATCGGTTGGTTACGTTGGCGTCCTGGTTTTGCCGGTAAACCCACGTACTCTCAAGGCCGCACCCAGCCTTATCGTGAGTTTTGGTTTAAATGGCATTTTTGGACGGGTCTAATCGGCGGTACTTTTGCGCTGTTTTGGGCATTTAGCGGCTATATCGACACTAATCCGGGTAAATTATTTTCCCAAGGTAATCCGAGTAAGCAGGAGCTGGCTCGGTATTCAGGTAATGCATTACCGCAAGCGATGCTTAACTGGTTGCCAGTGTTGCCGGTCGAGCTTTCAGCCGCTGTCGATGGTGCTGATGTTGTGGAATTGGCTTGGAAGAAGCTGGGCGATGATGTGGTTCTTCTGGCCAATACGCGCGAAGGCCAACGGTTACCGCAAGTTGCCGATGGCACCCGCGCCGAATTCAGCGATGAATTGCTACTGGCTGCCGTTGGCCGTATTGCCGGTAAAACACCGGTTGCATCGCATACGGTTTTGAATGAATACGATAGTTACTATTACCCAAGACATAGACAAAGCTTGGTAGAAAAGCCGTTGCCGGTAGTGTTGGTGACTTTGGCGGATGATGTCGGTACGCAGCTGTATTTAGATCCGCAAGACGGTAAGTTGCTTGCCAAGCTGGGCAATAGTGCTCGCGTATTACGCTGGATCTACTCGGCATTGCATCATTGGGATTTTGGTTGGCTTTATTATCGGCCGATTTGGGATGCTTGGATGTTGACGTGGGTGTTATTTGGTGTGGTGTTGGGTGCAAGCTCAGTGGTGCTGGGTTGGAAACGCTTACGAATCACCTTTAAATCTAAAGCTAAAAAACCAGTAACAAAGCGCTATAAGACCGAGAATATTCCCAATGTGGCTGTTGAAGTGCATACACAGCTTGAACCCCAAACTCAGACGCAGTCCTGATAAATAAAATGTCCTTCGACGGGGCTCTGTAGAGCCTTGTTGATGGACATAGTGGCTTTATTTTTAGGGTCGCTCATTTTCCGGAGGTAAACATGTTACAAATTAAACGGCTTGCTCAAGTTGCATTCACCGTCGGCTTATCGTTATGTTTTAATTCAATTTCTTTAGCTGAAGAGCTTGATCCTAAGGCGATTTCAATCAAGCTTCCCGAACAGATTAAGTGGGTTGCTAATCCCAGTGGCTCGGAATCGGCTGTGTTGGTTGGTGATCCCTCCAAACCGGGTCTTTATGTCGTTCTTAATAAATGGAACGCGCATCACAACAGTCGTCCGCATTCTCATCCGAATGACCGATTTATCACTGTTATATCTGGTACGTGGTGGGTTGGAACTGGCGAGAATTATGATCCAGAAAGTTTAAAGCCGGTTCCAGTGGGCAGCTTCGTGACGCATTACGGTAATGAAGTTCATTATGACGGGGCTAAAGACGGCGATGTTATTTTACAGATCGTCGGTATCGGCCCTGCCACGTCGACGCCAACGGTAAAGAAGTAGCTCAAAAGATTACAACCTTAGTCGTGTCTTGAGAGCGATTTGAAAAGATACCTCCATCTCAGCTTACCCTAAAGGGCATAAAGGAGATGGAAGTTTTTTCGTTTTAAGCTTGTTATAAATCAATTGACCTTAAGGTATTCAAAGCCTTTTCATATTCGAAACTTTCGATTTCATTGCCTAATTGCTTAGCGACACTACCTAAGGTTGCTTGAATGCGTGGGGCTGATTCCTGCCAAAGCTTATTCGCCAAAGTGTCGTCTTTGATCAGTAGCTCTTCAAGTTGGCCTAACAATGCACCAATTTCCTGCAAATTTAATACTGAGATAGTCGCTTCGGCGGGCTTGCTAAACAGCTGGTTAATGGACGCCAACACGGGTGTCATCAGTTCTTCAACGGCATTGACAGCGGCAATGATGTTGTCAGCATCATTTGCCGTGGTTTTGATAGCCAATTCCAACGCTAGTGCTTGATGGTGCAGTGTGGTCAAGCCTAATGTGGCGGACAGGCCTTTTAAGGTATGCACCAAACGTTGGGCTTCAACGCTTTCACCGGTAGCAATATGCTGGCGTAAAGCCGCTATGTCGCCAGCATGGCCTTGGCTAAACATGACCAGCAATTGCTTAAGTTTGCCGGCGTTTCCCAATACGCTTTGTAAGCCGGCATTTAGATCTAAACCGGGGATTTGTGACAGTGCAATGCTTATGTCATTCTCGGCGGGTAATTCAGAATTCATTGGCGGTGCGTTGTTAGGTTTTACGGGTGTTGGTAGCCAGCGCAGTAACATTTCATAAAGTATGGTCGGGTTGACCGGCTTGCTAATATGGTCATTCATACCGGCTTCCAGGCAACGCTTGCGATCTTCATCAAATGCATTTGCGGTCATTGCCAGGATAGGCAGTTGCGCTTTATTAGCTAGCTGACGGATTAAACGAGTCGCTTCCAAACCATCCATTACCGGCATTTGCATGTCCATTAACACCAAGGCATAGTCGTGATTGCTGACTTGTTCTATTGCTTGTAGACCATCATTGACGACATCAACTGTTAATCCGACGGCTTTTAACAGCTCGACAGCCACTTCCTGATTGATTGGGTTGTCCTCCACTAATAGCAGTCGATAGCCGTGATATAGGTCCAGTAACACTCGATCTGCCGGAATTCGCGGTGAGAAATTATTGTGAGTTGCTAATGAGTGCAATTCTTTATGCGCGATTTTTTGTAAGCGAACGGTCATCCAAAAAGTGCTGCCAACACCGCGTTCGCTGACTACGCCGACATTGCCGCCCATTAAACTTGCCAAAAGCTTGGTAATCGCCAGCCCTAAGCCGGTACCGCCAAATTTTCGCGAGATTGACGCATCAGCCTGGGAAAACGTTTGGAATAGGCGACTTTGCTGATCCGGCGTTAAGCCGATACCTTGGTCTTCTACTTCGATGCGCAATAACGCTGTTTTGTGGTCATCTTCCAATAAAGTGGTGCGGACTGTGATTTGACCTTGGTCAGAAAACTTGATGGCATTGCCAATAAAATTGAGCAGCATTTGTTGTAAACGTTGCCCGTCACCACGTAACAGTGATGGGACGTTGGCGGCAATGTCAGTGCTTAGGTGTAATCCTTTGTCGTTGACGCGTTCGGCCATCATGCTGAAGGCGTGATCGATAATCCGAGCTAAAGAAAACTCAGTCTTTTCAAGAATCAATTTGCCGGCTTCAATTTTTGACAGGTCAAGTATGTCGTTAATGATGTGCAGTAAATGTTGCGCGGCAATTTCTACTTTAAGTAATTTGGTGTGTTGTTCGGGAGCTTTGATTTCTTTACTGAGCAGATGGGTAAGCCCCAGAATGGGGCGTTCATGGGGGTCCGGATTTCGTGGCTCATGTTGGCCAAAAAGGTACTCTTGGCGCTATTGGCTGCTTCTGCTGTCTCTTTAGCATCTGCCAATTCGAGGGTTCTTGAATGTACCAAGTCTTGCAAATGATGGCGATGTTGATCAAGCTCATCTTCAATCCGTTTGCGCTGGGTGATGTCTTGTATGGTGCCCATCAAGTAGTCGATACGGCCATGAGCATAATGCGGAAAGCCGCGTAACTCGGCCCAGATAATGTTGCCGGAACTGGTTTGGACTTGGACTTCGAGCGTGAATGATTCGCCGGTAGCAATGAGGTTGTCAATTTTTTGTTGCACTCGTTCCCGGGACTCCGGCAAGTAAAAATTAAGGATGTCGGCATTGTTGGGATGGTAGTCCAGAGGCATCTCAAGCATGGCATAGACGCCTTCGGTCCAAAGAGATACGTTATTAGCGAGATCTGCGCGCCACCCCCCCATTCGACCGATGAGTTGGCTTTCTTTTAAGAAAAACTCGCTGTCGCGCAATGCTTGCTCGGAGAGCTTGTATTCAGTGATGTCTTCATAAATGCCCAGTACGCCGATAATTTCATTGTCTGTATTACGTAGTGGTACTTTGGAGGTACGCAACCACATTAACGTGCCATCCGGCTTGGTTTGGGGTTCATCGTAAAAAAGCTTAGATTGGCCTGATGACATTATCTGAAAGTCATCGTTACGATAAAGCTCTGCTTGTTCTCGCCAGCTCAATTGGGTGTCATCTTTGCCGATTAATTCACTGGGATAGGTTAAGCCTGCATCTTGGGCAAATACAGGATTACAGCCAAGGTAACGTAAGTCGGTATCTTTCCAAAATACCCGCATGGGGGAGGTATCAATAATGGTTTGCAGTAGCTTATTAGACTCGGCAAGTGCAGATTCGGATTTTTTACGACGGGTAATGTCTTGGATAATGGTCAAAAACGCCGGCGCCTCGCCATCCATGAATTGTAAACGAACTTCTACTGGGTAGATCGTGCCATCTTTGCGTTTATGCAAGGTTTCAAACTGTTGCAATTCCATTTGCCCATTTCTGAGCGGAACGGTTAATTCTGTATAACTTGCTGGGGTGAACAGCGGTTTTATATCTAATGGCGTGAGCTGTTCCATTTCACTTGCCGAATAGCCCAGATTTCTTAACGCGCCTTGACTGACTTGGATAAAGTGCAAAGTGTTAGCGTCAAATAAATAAATTTCATTAAACGAACTTTGTAATAAACGGCCGAAGCGTTGATTGGCTTGTTCTGCCTGGTGACGGTTGGTGATGTCATGCCAGATTGCTACGATAAATGTGCGGTTGTGCAATTGGATGCCTTTAAAACTCACAGAGACAGTACATTGTGAATTGTCTTTGCGGCGAAATAAGGTCTCGAAATTATTAATGGTTTTCCCGGGTATTGTTTTTGCGCTCAGTTTAGGCTGGATGTCGTTAATGCTTAATCGGGCGAATTCTTCGCGGTTATAGCCTAGGCCTTGGCAAGCGGCATCGTTGAATTCAACAAATCTAAGGCCTTCGGTATCAATTAAGGTGATGGCTTCGTTGGCTTGGGTGACGATGGCACGATAAATTTCTTCACGTTCCGCTAAGTTTGCTTGCGTTTTCGATTCGGCAGTGATGTCTTTAAAACACCAGATGCGCGCACGTTGGCCGTCGATATTTAAGCTACGGCTAAAGCGTGAAAATACGCGACCATCCTTAAAATGTAAGTAGTCTTGAGATTCTTCATCGCTGTTATAAAGCCGTTGTACTTCGGCAATAAAGGCATCAGGGTCAATCAGTTGATCGAGTACATGCGCCAGTAATTTGGCATCTTCTGCTGAGGATCTAAGTTGTTCCGGGATTTGCCAAAGTTCGCTAAAACGCTGATTTGCAGATAATATTTCGCCGTTTTCGGCAACGACTAGAATGCCTTCGTCGGTGGCATTTAATGTGCTGCTCAATAAGGATTCACTATGTTGCAAAGCACTTTTGCTGAGTTTGCGTGCAGTGATGTTGCGGGTAACAGCCAGTAAGGCGGTAATGTTGCCTGACTCGTCGCGTAATGGCACCGCGTGGGTATCCAGCCAGCAGTAGCCACCTTTAAGCCCCTGGATTTCAAATTCTAGGTTTCCGGAAAATCCGGCAAATACGCGCTGCATGAGTTCATTAAATGCCTTGCGATAAGCGGGGAGAATAATTCCTTCGACAGACTTTCCGATGACTTGATCCGGTGAGTCTGCTTCAATCATTGCCAGCCCCGCCGGGTTCATACGTAAGACAATGCCTTTATTATTCAGCAGTTTTACGCATTCTGGTTCCGCTTCGATGATAGCAAGTAACTCAGATTCCAATTGCAATTTGGTCGCAGCAATTTGTTTGAGAAAGTAGAGCGTTATCCCGGCAATTACTGAGCTAGCAAATACGGATGCTACTAAGCCGGTTATTAAGTCGGCATTGGTGATCTCGTTGGTAAGTAACAGCTCCATTTCTGAAACAATCGTTTCTGTGATGACAATGGCTACAAAGATAGACAGTAACCAAAGTTGCCAGGGTTTAAGTTTTTGCAACAATTTGAGAGGATGCATGGTGGACTATTTAAAGCGGATGATTACAACTGATGCAGGATAAAACTCAGATCAGTCAAAACTGCATGACATCATAGGAGTTGGTTACCCTGGCCTTTGAGTAGAACGCGTTTGGCAAGCACGGCTTCTCGGCTATCTGCATGGCGTTTGGCGATTGCGATAAAGTCATTCTGCCGTTGCAAAAAAGCATCAACAATATCGGGGTCAAAAAAACGCTCTCTTCCCTGGCTAATGGTCTCTATGACTTTTTCGATAGGAAAAGCAGCTTTATAAGCGCGCTCAGAAACCAATGCATCGAAAATATCAGCCAGAGCCATTAGTCTGGCCGAGATAGGTATGGCGTCACCTTGCAGACCATCAGGATACCCGGTGCCGTCCCATTTTTCGTGGTGGTATCTGCTTATGTCTTTGGCGATGTTAAGAAACTCTAAAGGCCGTTCGGCATCTTGTTCAGCAAGCTCTATAGCCCGAAAGCCTAAGTAGCTATGGGTTTTCATGACTTCCCATTCATCAGCGGTCAGTTTGCCGGGCTTAAGTAGGATATTGTCGGGAATACCTACTTTGCCAATGTCATGCAAAGGGGCCGATTTGACCATGTTCTGAATGTTGTTTGCAGTGAGAAAATGCTGAAAACGGGGATGGTTTTGCAACTGTAACGCTAAGATTTGTATATAGCTTTGCGTTCTAAGTAAATGGTTACCGGTTTCAGGATCGCGGGTTTCTGCAAGATGGGCCAGGGCGCGGATGGTCACGTCTTGAATAATCAGGTTATCTTCCATTCGTTGGGCGATTTCAGCCTCCAGCACTTTATTGCGATCGTGAAGCCAATCGCTGGCGGCTTTAAGTTCAAGATGGGTTTTTATGCGTGCTAATACAATGGCGGGTTTGATGGGCTTGGTAATGTAATCCATAGCGCCTAGTGCTAAACCATGTTCTTCATCTTCGCTGGATTCCATGGCAGTAACAAAAATGACCGGAATATTAGCGGTGCGTGGGTCGGCTTTAAGTTGGGTGATAACCTCATAGCCATCCATGGACGGCATAATCACATCCAGCAAAATGAGGTCCGGTTGAGGATCGGTTGCTGCTGCTCGCAATGCGCGCAAACCTGAATTAGCGGCGCGTACCTGATAATAAGGCTGGAGTAAGTCGCTCAGTAACGACAGGTTTTCCGGGGCATCGTCGACAATCAGGATGGTTTGCATAATATTTTGAATGGCGGCAAAGGTGGTAGTAATCGAGTTATTAGTAGAAATGTGCTTGGATTATAGAAGATAAATTCAAGCTGATTAGTGTGGTTATTAGCCACCCTCGTAGATATTAAAGAATTACCAAGCAACTAGCCGTCTTTGCAGGCAAATACAGTTACAATAGCGCTATCTTAATTCTTATGAAAATGGGTTTTATCTTGGCTAGCAAAATTATTCGTATCGCAACCCGTAAAAGCCCACTGGCATTGTGGCAGGCGGAACATGTTGCAGAGCGTTTGGAAAAAGCATTTCCCTGGGTGAAGACAGAGTTGGTAAAGATGTCTACGCAGGGCGACAAAATATTGGACGCGCCATTAGCTAAAATAGGCGGTAAAGGCTTGTTTGTTAAGGAGTTGGAGCAGGGCATGTTGGAAGGAACGGCAGATATTGCTGTGCATTCCATGAAAGATGTGCCGGTTGAGTTTCCAGAAGGTTTGCATCTGGCGGCAATTTTGACTCGTGAAGATCCCACGGATGCGTTAGTGTCTAATCGCTATGCATCATTAGATGAGTTGCCTGCAGACGCCAAAATTGGTACGTCCAGTTTGCGTAGGCAATGCCAGATTAAAGAACGCTTTCCTAATGCTGAGATTTTAACCTTGCGGGGTAATGTTAATACTCGACTCGCCAAATTGGATGCAGGTGAGTATGACGCCATCATTTTGGCTTCGGCCGGGCTAAAACGTTTGGGAATGGCTGAGCGTATTACCCAATGTTTGGCACCTGAAGTTAGTTTGCCCGCTATTGGGCAAGGCGCAATCGGGATTGAATGTCGGGTGAATGATCCGGAAATCAATGAGATTTTGCAGGTGCTACACGATTGGCAAACCGGTGTATGCGTAACCGCAGAACGAGCTATGAATGCACGATTAAACGGTGGTTGTCAGGTGCCGATTGCCGGTTTTGCCGAGTTGCATAATGAGCGATTGATTATGCGTGGGCTGGTAGGAAGTCCGGACGGGCAAGTTATTTTTCGATCAGAACGCTCAGGTGAGCTGGAGCATGCGGAAACTATCGGGCGGCTTATTGCCGAAGATTTGTTAACGCAAGGTGCGGATAAAATCTTGCAAACGTTATTTTCTTAATCCACATGGATATAAGTCAAGGTGCGTGAGCTTTGAATGGTGTGTTGAATGGTGCCGGTGTTTTAGTAACGAGACCGGCGCATCAAGCAGAGCATTTAGTCCAGTTGATAGAGCAATCTGGCGGCAAAGCAATGCGTTTTCCGACCTTAGCTATTGCTGGAGTAGACGATGTCGATGAAATTAAAAAGACCTTTCAGCGCCTAGATAGCTATCAATGCGTTATTTTTGTTAGCGTCAACGCGGTAAATTTTGCGCTCCGCGCGAATGGTGGCAAAATACCCAGCTCAAAATCTGTGATTTTTGCTGCAATAGGTAGTTCGACAGCGCAGGCCTTAATTAATGCCGATTTAATTGTTGATTTAGTACCTAAACAAGATTTTAACAGCGAAGCGTTGCTGGCTATGCCGGAAATGCAACATATTTCTGGGCAAAGGATGCTGATTGTGCGTGGCCAAGGTGGCCGAGAAGAATTAGCAAATAAGCTTCGGGAGCGTGGCGCAAAAGTCGATTATCTCCCTGTTTATAAAAGAATAATCCCCCAGGTTGATAATATTTCAAACCTAAGTTATTTGATCGAAAACGGTTTGAATGTGATCACTATAACAAGTGGTGAGGCTTTGCAAAATCTCGTGCTTATGGCGGGTGATCAACACGCGACGGCAATACGGGAAGTGCCGTTGGTAGTAGTGAGCAATAGAATTAGGTGTTTGGCCGCTGATCTCGGCTTTAATCGAATTGCAGTAACACAGAGTCCTTCAGACTCTGCAATTCTTGAAACGGTAATAAAATTTGTGACGGGGAATGAGTGTGGCTGAATTGAGTGAACAACAGGAACAGATTACGGGCGAAGCTATAAAAGTTAAAAAATCGCGCTCCGGTCTCTGGTTCGGCATTATCGTTCTGATAATAATTATAAGTATTGCCGGTGCTGGTTTTTATCTTTTTCAACAATTAAGGAGTCAGCAAGAAAACTTAGGTGGCGAGCTTGATAAAGGTGACATGCAGCTCTTAGAAGTATCAAAGCAAATCAGTGGTTATCAGTCTCAGCTAGCGGCTATTCAGTCGCAATTGGCAACTTTAGAAGCCGATTCTGCGGGTAAAAACGAACACTTCAATAAAACCCTCGCAGATTTTTCACAATTACATAACGAAAAACTTGATAGCGCACGTAAAGAATTAAGTGATTCGATCTCTCAAGTACAGCGTCAGTTAGGCAAAACTCGTGGTGATTGGTTGATAGCCGATGCCGAGTATTTGCTAACAGTCGCTAATCAACGACTGTATTTAAGTGGCGACATCAATACCACTCGAGCAGCGTTGGAAGCAGCAGATCAGCGACTGCGTGAAAGTGGCGATGCCGGTGGCTTCAAAGTAAGGGAGCAAATTGCCAAAGAGATCGCCGCGCTTAGTAACATTACCGTTATTGATACGGTAGGCATTTACGGAACTATTCAATCTTTAGAAGATCGTGTTAATGGCTTGGTACTATTTTTACCCTATTCGGGGAAAGCGTTGGCTGAGCCTACGGCTGAAACTGAGGCAGCTAAAAAAGAACCTGCAGCAGATAAAGAAACTTCTGGGCTGGTTGACTCCGCCCTTGAGCAGTTGGAAGGTATTGTTACCATTCGACACACTGAACAACCTATTAAAGAGATTTTGACACCTCAGCAAGCTGAATTCATCAGAGAGCAGCTCAGGGTGAAGTTGGAAATGGTCAAAATTGCCTTGGTTCAACAAAATCAGGCGCTGTATCAGGTTGGCTTAGCAGATGCAAAAAAATGGACTGAACATAATTTTGCCACGAACGCAGACACTAGCGCGTTTATCGCCGAGTTAGACCGGCTAAATGCAGTTAATATGCACAACCAATATCCTGACATTAGCTTATCGTTGAAACTGTTGAAGGATATTACTAAGTTAAGAATCGAGGCTGATAAAGCCTCACCGATTAATGAGCCGGCAAGCCCAGCCCTATCAACGCCAGCGGTAGCAGCACCTCCTGTCGTAAATACAGAAAAAGCCCCAGATGCTGAAAAGCCCGTTGAAGCACCAAAGCCCGAGCCAGCTAAAAAGAGTAAAAAATGAAAAATATCTTATATTTTTTGGGGCCGCTTTTTTTCGCCATTGCAGTAGCTTTTTTTGCTAGTAATTGGTTGGGAGGGTATGAAAACCCAGGCTATGTTCTAATCGGTATTGGCAATTGGTCATTAGAAACCTCGCTGGTGGTGTTTACTGTTACGCTGATCATTGGTTTTTTTGCCTTTTATGTGTTTTTTAGGTTTTTGGGATGGCTAATCCGTTTGCCTGGACGGCTTAAACAGCGTGGTCGCAACGTTAAATTTAACCGTTCACAAGAAGCTTTAATTGCTGGCCTTGTCGATTCCGCTGAAGGGAACTGGGAAAAAGCCGAAAAGGTATTAATTAAGCACGTTTCACACAGTGGCGCGCCGTTGATTCATTATTTAACGGCGGCAAGAGCTGCTCAATCACGGGGTGCGCTTGATAAAAGAGATGAATACCTTAAGCAAGCGGCGGCTCAAGCACCCGGTTCTGATGTGGTTGTTGGCCTGACTCAGGCCGAATTGCATTTATCGGGCAATCAGTTTGAACAAGCCTTGGAAACATTAACCAAGTTGCATTCCATAGATCCTGATCATGCTAGTGTGCTTAAGCTTATGCATCAAGCCTATCAACGCGTTGGTGATTGGGAAGGTATTCGCAAGTTGATCCCTTCACTTAACACCAATAAAGTGTTGATGGAAGCAGAGATTAAGTTGTTGGAAACGGAAGCATTTAGTAATTTGCTCAGACAAGCTGCAGCAGAAGGCAATGTTTTGGTTTGTGAAGAGTTATGGGCGGAAATCCCTGAGTACATTAAAAATATGCCGGGAATATCGGCTATTTATTTTGCAGCCATGATCGGCGTAGGGGCAGGTGCAAAAATTGAAGCGGAACTTGCCAGGGCCGTGTCGAAAAATTGGAACGAAACGTTATTGGAATTATTTGGCTGTGTGGAGTCGAATGACGTTTTCAAGCAAATTGAAATGGCAGAACAGTGGCTTTCCGTGCAACCCAATAGCTCTGTCTTATTGAATGTTTTAGGTAAGTTAAGTTTAAAGTCTGGCAACAATGCCAACTCAGAAGCCTATTTATTGCGTAGTATTGCTGTTGAGCCTTCGGTGAGTGCTTATCAATTGTTGGGCGATCTTAGTTACTTGCAAGGTGATAAAGACAAAGCCAGCGAGTTTTACAAACAAGGTTTGGAGCTTGCCTCTAGCGAAATTGTAAAACGTATCGATACCATCTCATAAATTCTAAAACTAATCACTTAGAGTAGCGGATCGCCCGCTACTCTCATCTCGACATAGTGCTTTTCTCGATTAATTTAAGCCTCTTCACTCAGCGACAGAGTAACTTCTTTGAAGCTGCCTTGTTCTAGTCTAAACCCTCTCATCTCCAGCACGCCTTTCGTGTTGAGCGAAATAATCAGATAGAGCGCATCCGGATAGGCTGCAAGTTCCAAGTCTATAGCTGAAGGCTGTGCTGGTGCGGTTGGGTGGGAGTGATAGATTGCAAACAGCTCTTCACCTCGTTCGCGCATTTGAGCCAAGGCAGTAATTTGTTGTTTTGCGTCCAGTAAAAAACGCTGTTGGGGTTGATCAGCAATATTGGTGACAGGATAGCAATGAGTAGGTAAGTCATTTTTACCGCCTATTAAGCCACAAACTTCCGTATCAGGTGAGATTTGTGCCAGATGAAGTAACTGGGTCGTTATTTTGCGTGGAATTTGGATGTCTGGGTTCATGTCTTTGCTGAATATTGATGGAAATGAAGTTAGCCATGCCAACGGCCGAGAGTGACACGGGGTTGGTTGGCATAGTCTTGGTAAGTAGTAATTTGTTGGTAATTAAAATCGGCAAATAGCTTTTGCATCTGTTGTTCTTGGTTATAGCCGTGTTCGATGAGTAAGTAGCCGTCGATTTTCAAGTAGTTACGTGCTTCGCTGATGATGATTTTAATATCACTAAGCCCTTGGTCTTTAGCACGCAATGCCGATTGTGGTTCAAACCGAAGATCGCCTTGTTGGAGATGAATATCGTCTTCAGCAATATATGGCGGGTTGCTGATGAGTAAGTCAAATTGGCTAATAGGTATTTGGTTAAACCAGTTGCTATTGATAAAACTAACGTTGTTTGTCTCATGTCTTGTTGCATTACTTTTAGCGCAAGTGAGTGCTGCTGCGCTCTGATCGGTGGCGATTATATTTGCCAGGGGGCGTTCAGCCGCGAGGGTGATGGCGATAATACCGGAACCAGTGCCCAAGTCGATTATCTTGGCCGGTTGATGTTTGGGTATTAGCGTTAACGCAAGTTCAATGAGAATTTCGGTGTCAGGTCGAGGGATCAATACATCCTGCGTAACAATAAAATCACGAGACCAAAACTCTTTTTGTCCAGTGATATAAGCAACAGGTTGACCCTGTTGCCTTAGTTCAATTAATTGCCAATAGGCATTGATTTCTGATGCGTTTAAGGTCTTTTCAGGCCATGCACGTAAATAACTACGTGGCTTGCCGAGTACGTTACACATCAATACTTCTGCATCGAGAGCCGCTGAATCAGAGCTTGTTGCCAGTCTATCCTTGGCTTTACTGAGCAGGGATTGTATGCATGGCATTGTTCAATCATCGCCCAGCTGCGTTAATAGTTCGGCTTGATGTTCACTGATTAGAGGCTGTATTACATGCTCCAGACCACCTTGCATAATCTCGTCCAGTTTATAAAGAGTAAGATTGATGCGATGGTCGGTTAAGCGGCCTTGGGGGTAATTGTAAGTGCGGATACGTTCCGAGCGATCGCCACTACCTACTTGCAGCTTCCGGGTGGCTGATTGCTCCGCATGGTGTTTTTCCTGCTCAGCCGATAATAGCCTCGATGCCAACAGTGACATGGCGCGAGCACGATTTTTGTGTTGTGAGCGTTCATCTTGGCACTCAACAACTACGCCGCTGGGTAGATGAGTAATACGAATTGCCGATTCGGTTTTATTGACGTGCTGACCGCCCGCGCCAGAGGCGCGATAAGTATCAACTTTAAGGTCGGCAGGATTAATGTCAATGGCGTCGACTTCTTCCACTTCGGGCATGATGGCTACTGTGCAGGCAGAAGTGTGGATGCGGCCTTGTGATTCTGTCTCTGGTACACGTTGCACGCGGTGGGTGCCTGACTCAAACTTTAATTGCGAATATACATCGCGCCCGGACACGCGCAGGATGACTTCTTTATAGCCACCATGTTCACCATGGCTTTCGCTGATAATTTCAGTTTGCCAGCCTTTGCGTTCGGCATAGCGTTGATACATGCGCGATAAATCCCCGGAAAATATGGCCGCTTCATCACCGCCGGTGCCGGCTCGGACTTCAAGAAAGATATTGCGGTTATCGTTGGGGTCTTTGGGTAAAAGTAGTACCTGTAAATCTTGGTCCAGAGCTTCAAGTTGGTGTTCCGTCTCGCGTACTTCTTCTTTAGCTAATTCGCGCAATTCAGGATCGCTATCGGTGGCCATTTCTTTAGCCGAAGCCAATGATTCTAATGTGTTTTCATAGCGTTTGTAGCAATCAACCAAAGGCGCGATTTGTGCGTATTCCTGGCTGAGCGCGCGGAATTTATTTTGATTGTTTTGTGTATCTGGCTCTGAGAGCAAGGCAGCGATTTCGTCATAACGTTCGCACAGGTTTTCCAATTTTTGTTGTATTGATGGTTTCATTGCGTTGAATTTAGTTTAAGAATTTCTCGAGCTGCGGCGACCAAGTCATGGCGTTCGTTTTCTGCGGCAATTCGTATTTGAGTGCTGGGTGTATGGATGAGTTTATTGGTCAGGCTGTGCGCTAGTCGATTAAGTGCTTCTTCGGGAGCCATGCCATTTTTTAGTAATGAAAGTGCTTTTTGTAAGGTGTCATCACGATTTTGTTCTGCTTGTAAACGGTAATCTTGAATAATTGACTGTGCGTTTTGGGCTCTGAGCCATGCCAAAAAATGATTGACTTGCGTGTCGATAATTTCTTCAGCTTCCTCAGCAGCCTGGCGTCGTGAAAGCATATTTTGGTCAATGGTGGTTTGCAAGTCATCAACTGTATATAGATACACATCTGAAAGTTGCTCTACTTCAGCTTCAATGTCTCTAGGAACGGCAAGGTCGACCATAAACATGGGTTTATGCTTGCGTTTTTTTAACGCACTTTCTACTCTGCCTTTACCCAGTATTGGTAATTGGCTGGCAGTTGATGAGATAACAATATCGGCTTCAGCAAGATGATTGGGCAATTCCGACAAGGCAATGGCATAACCGTTAAATTGAATTGCCAAGGCATGTGCTTTGTCATAACTCCGGTTAGCAATGATAATGCGGCCAATGCCTTGTTGGGATAAATGGCGAGCAGTGAGCTCTATAGTTTCACCGGCACCTATTAATAATGCGGTTTGGTCGCTTAATTTATCAAAGATTTGTTGGGCTAATTGAACAGCGGCAAAGGCAACCGATACTGGGCTGGAACCAATGGCGGTATCGGTGCGGACTTTTTTTGCGGCGGTAAACGTATGTTGAAATAATTTGCCAAGTTGTTTACCTAAAGTACCTGCTTCGTGCGCGGCTTGATAAGCTGTTTTCATTTGCCCAAGAATTTGCGGCTCACCAAGTATCATGGAGTCGAGTCCGCATGCGACGCGAAACATGTGTCGACACACTGAAGAATCGGTATGTGTGTATAAGTAGGGGGTTAATTCAGATGGATTAATATGTTTATTCTTTGCGACCCAGTCGATCACAATTTGTTCATCAGCGGCATTAGCTGTGCAATAGAATTCAGTTCGGTTGCATGTTGAAAGTATGGCCGCCTCTTTGATGTCTTTAATTTGCCAGAAATCTTGTAATGAGGCTTTTAAAATTTCAGCAGGAAACACCAGTCGCTCCCGAATAGAAACTGGTGCAGTCTGGTAATTAATTCCAACTGAAAGAAATGTCATTGTTCTGATGTTTTTAGATTTGATGGATGCTCTATTATTCAGCATCCAAGAGCAGGGCGTCGATTAAATCTGTAATTGTTCCATTTAACCGTACAGATGGCTTTTCGGAAAAATCGCAGATATTATGTCAGCCTATTCTAAAAAATATAATGGCTTTGTCCAAATCAAACGCAACAGTGGCTGGAATTAGTGGGTTTTTCTGATAATTCATAAAAATGCAGTGCGTATTAACAAATCAAATAGGATGTTTTCGTGTTAATTATTAGATTGTTTTCATTATTGGGACTGATTTTACTCGCTGCTTGTGCGGGCTCGCCAGAAAAAACGGATGAACCTGAAGAAGCAAAGGCCCAGGACTCTGCAAGTGATACTAAAAGTAAGATTCAGCCTAAAGAGGTTAAAACGGCGATTGCACCTGATGTTATGTACATGCTGCTTGCTGCTGAATTGGCAGGCCAACGAGGTCAATATGAAATTGCCTTGGAAGGTTATATGGAGGCTGCAAAGAGAGTAAATGATCCAAGGTTTGCAGAAAGAGCGGCAAGTATTGCGATGTATATGAAAAACCAGGGTAAAACTGATGAGGCGTTGTCTTTATGGTTGAATCAGGATCCCAAAAGTCTGGTGGCTCGAAAATTGGCAGCATTAACCGCATTGAGATCCGGAGATAAGCGCTTAGCTATTGAATATCTCAATGGCCTTATTAAGACTGATCCCGTCGATTTTGAAAATACAATATTGGAACTTGTTGGAGTGTTGCAAAAAGAAGATAAGGCTGCGTTTGTTTACGATGTGCTAGAAGCGGTTTCTGCGTCAAATCCAGATCAAGCTGTGTTGTACTTTGTAGAGTCTCTGCTTGCGATGCAATTAAATAAAAAGGAAGTTGCTGAAGCTAAGGTCGAGAAAGCTCTCAGCATTAAGCCTGATTGGGATAATGCAATCATTCTTCAAGCACAAATAGCCTTGTCATCGGGGAAGGTTGATACGGCTAAGCAATTGTTAACGGATGCTGTAAAAAAATACCCTGAAAATAGCAAAATAAATAAGCTACTTGCGCAGTTACTAATTAAAGAAGGGGAATATGAGCAGGCTGGTGAAATTTATCAGTCAGTTATCGCTGCCAATCCAAAAGATTCTGAGGCACAGTTTGATTTAGCTTTGATTAATTTACAAATAGGTAAGGATAAAAAGGCTGAAGATATATTTAAAGTACTGCTAGATCAGCCGGGCTGGCGAGATCGTGCAACTTTGTACTTAGGGAAAATTGAAGAAAGTCATGGTAACGCTGCAAAGGCATTAAATTGGTATGACAAGATTACTGATGGCCCTGTTGCTTTTGAGGCGTCAATGTCAGCAATTTCTTTGCTTGTTAAAGATAAGCAATTTGATAATGCCGGATTGAGGTTGGATATATTGGCAAGGCAGTATCCAAAACAAAAACTGCGCATTATTCTTATGCAGGCCAATCTATATAATCAAAAAGCCGAATATAAAAAAGCATTTGATTTGTTATCTGGTGCGTTGGGGGAGCAGCCTGATCAAAAAGATCTTTTATATACCCGGGCTTTAATAGCTGAGCGGTTGGGTAAGCGCGATGTGCTAGAAGGCGATTTAAAGAAAATTCTGGCTACTAACCCCGATGATGCCGAGGCTTTAAATGCATTGGGATACTCGTTGTTAGATGATGCTGCTCGATATTCTGATGCAGAAAAATATCTGCAGTTGGCTTTAAAGCTAAGGCCTGGCGAGACGGTTATTATTGATAGCTATGGCTGGTTGCAGTTTAAATTAGGTAAGCCGCAGCAAGCTTTAATATATCTGGAGCAAGCTTATGCAAAGCAGAAAGAGGGTGAAATTGCAGCCCATCTGTGCGAAGTGTTGTGGGCTTTAGGTAGAAAAGAAGAATCAAAAAAAATATTTGTCGAGGCAATTAAACGGCAGCCGCAAGACGAGTATTTGTTGGATTTTAAAAAGAGAATATTAAATAGTGCCGAATAGTATGCTGCAGTTACTTTATAGATGGCTCTCGTGGAGTTTGTTCTTATTTTTGACGGGCTGCGCCACGATACCTGAGAAACCTTTGTCGGTGTATTCAAGTAGACAGCGGCAGTATATATATGGGCTAGAATACTGGTCATTTGAAGGGAGATTGGCTGTTTCTGGTCCAAAGGATTCTTGGTCTGCCAATGTAGTCTGGGATCACAGTCCTCTTGAGGAAAAAATGAAATTAACCGGCCCATTAGGGCAGGGTGCCATAATTATTCAATTAAAGGGTGACAAGGTATTAATTGATCGTGGTCAAGGTGATGTTTTTTCATCGGATGAGCCAGAGAAATTCATAAGCCACGAGTTGGGTGCATTTGTTCCTCTGAAGTCATTGCGTTATTGGGCGGTGGGGGTGCCAGAACTAGGCAAAGATTTTCATGAAATTGGTGAAGGTTTTAGTCAGGATGGATGGCTTGTTGAGTATAAGCAAATGCAACCTATTGAAGGTAGTGGTGTAATGCCGCAAAAAATTTCGGTTACGAATGGCCAGGTCAAATTAAAATTGTACGTAGACGGTTGGAAGTTAATACATGTCAAGCCAAAATAAGTTAATCATGTGGTCTGAGTGTTGGCCCGCTCCTGCAAAGTTGAATTTAATGTTACGGATTGTAGGGCGAAGGAGTGATGGGTATCACTTATTGCAAACGGTATTTCAATTTATCGATCTATGTGATTGGATAAGGTTTCATCCTGTAGATGATGGTAGTGTGACATTGAGAAAAACAATTCCTGGTGTGCTCGAATCTGATGATTTAACAATAAGGGCTGCAAATCTACTAAAAACGGAAACTGGCTGTGAAGAAGGTGTGTGTATAGAGGTAGAAAAGAATTTACCAATGGGTGGTGGTTTAGGTGGAGGGAGTTCAGATGCGGCAACTACCTTGCTTGTTTTAAACCAGCTATGGGATTTGAATCTGTCGGTAGAAAAATTAATGCAATTAGGGTTGTCATTAGGCGCGGATGTTCCGGTATTTATCTTTGGTAATTCCTCGTGGGCGGAAGGCGTTGGTGAAAAACTTACGAAAATAATCCTCCCGGAGAAATGGATAGTGCTTATACACCCTGATTGTCATGTTAATACTAAAGAAATATTTTTGGACAATGATTTGACACGAGATAGTAATTCAATCACAATAGACGAATTCCTCGCAGGTAATAATATTAATTGTTTCCAGGAAATAGTTAGTGGAAAGTATTCTTTAATTAAAGAGGCTTTGTTTGATTTAGCTGCCTATTCGGAATCAAAATTAACAGGTACTGGCGCGTGTGTATTTGGAGAGTTCTCCGTAAAACAAGATGCTGTAAAGTGCTTCGATAATCTCAATAAAAAGTGGAATACCTTTTTAATAAATAGTACAAATATTTCACCCTTGCATAGTAAGTTAAGGGTTTTTAATAGTCATTAAAAATGGGCCGTCGCCAAGCGGTAAGGCACGGGGTTTTGATCTCCGCATACCAAGGTTCGAATCCTTGCGGCCCAGCCAAATGCTTCCAGTAAGTCTAGTTAATCAGGAGCTTATATAAAATGAGTGACACCGCTATTATGGTGTTTTCTGGAAATGCCAATATGGCTTTGTCCGATGGCATTGTTAAGAAGCTCAATATGCGCCTAGGATTGGCAACAGTAGGTAGATTTAGTGATGGGGAGGTTGCTGTAGAAATAGAAGAGAATGTCCGCGGTAAGGATGTTTTTGTAATTCAGCCAACTTGTTCTCCAACAAACGAAAATCTTATGGAATTGCTTGTGATGATTGATGCGCTGAAGCGAGCATCGGCGTCGCGTATTACCGCAGTAATGCCTTATTATGGATATGCGAGGCAGGATAGGCGCTCAAGGTCAGCAAGAGTTCCTATAAGTGCAAAATTAGTTGCTAGAATGATAGAGCAGGCAGGTGCAAGTCGAGTTTTAACTGTTGATTTGCATGCTGATCAAATACAAGGATTTTTTGATATCCCAGTAGATAATGTTTACTCGTCACCTATCCTTCTTGGGGATATCTGGAGAAAAAAATACCCTAAATTAATTGTGGTCTCGCCAGATGTGGGTGGTGTTGTTCGGGCTCGAGCTTTGGCAAAGAGGCTTGATGATTCGGATTTAGCCATAATTGATAAGCGCAGGCCAAAAGCAAATGTTGCCGAAGTGATGCATATAATTGGTGATGTTGGTGGTCGCAGTTGTGTTCTTATAGATGATTTGGTCGATACGGCGGGTACTCTATGTCATGCTGCAGACGCATTAAAAAAACACGGTGCTATTAAAGTTGTTGCTTATTGCACGCATGCTGTTCTTTCTGGTTCTGCCTTGAAGAATCTAAATGCTTCTTCTCTTGATGAGTTGGTTGTAACCGATACAATTCCTCTGAGTACGGATGCCGCTAATCTAGGAAAGATTAGGCAATTAAGTGTGGCAGAAATGCTTGCCGAGACAATTAGGCGTATTTCTGCGGGTGAGTCAGTAAGCTCTATGTATGTAGATTAATGATATTAGTTATTTAGTGCCAAAGGGCGCAGGGTTGAGAGAATGTCAAGCGTATTTGAATTTGTAGCAAATAAAAGAGAAGAAGTAGGTAAAAGCGTAGCAAGATCGTTCCGTCGTAATGGATTGGTCCCCGCTGTGATTTATGGTGGGGAAGCTGAGCCGCAATTGCTGAGCTTAAATCATAATGAAGTGATTAAGCATTTAAACCATGAAGCTGTGTACTCCCATGTTTTAAATATTAATGTCGATGGCAAAATTGAAAGTGCCGTATTAAAAGATGTTCAAAGAGAGCCTGCTGGTGTAAAAATTCTTCATCTAGACTTCTTGAGGGTCAATATGTCTCAGCCGGTTAGAGTGCATGTGCCACTTCATTTTATAAATGAAGAGAAATCGGTTGGGGTTAAAAAAGGCGGTGTTGCTACGCATTCATTGGTTGATGTGGAGGTGTTGAGTTTACCCGCAAATTTACCGGATTATATTGAGGTGGATTTGGCAGGGCTTGATGTCGGCCAGTCTCTTCATCTTTCTGATTTAGTGTTACCAGAAGGTGTTCATGTGGTTGCTTTGTCTCAAGGTGTAGAGCACAACCTTCCGGTTGTATCAATACTTGCTTCAAGAGCTAGTAAAGAAGATTTAGCTGGGTAAAAGTGATTAAGTTAATAGTCGGACTAGGAAATCCTGGGTCTGAGTATGAAAAAACCCGGCATAATGCCGGGTTTTTGTTTTTAGATTTATTGGCTGAAAAATTCAATGGTAGTTGGCGCTATGAGCCTAAATTTGATGGATTGGTGGCTAATTGTTCGATTGAGTCAGGGTCAGTGCTTTTGTTAAAGCCTTTGTTGTTCATGAATAGAAGTGGTATTGCGGTCGGGAGGATGGCTAAGTACTACAAGATAGCTCCAGAGGAAGTTCTTGTTGTGCATGATGAGCTGGATTTTCAAGTTGGAGTTGTAAAATTTAAGTGTGGTGGTGGTCATGCCGGTCATAATGGTATTAGAGATGTAATTAAGCATCTAAATTCCAATGCGTTTTATAGGGTAAGAATTGGTATTGGACGGCCGCTTTATGGTGGTGTGATTGCTAGCTATGTACTTTCGGATTTTTCTAAAAATGAGTTGGCTGTGGTAAAAAATGCTTTTGATTGTGCGTGTCCTTATATAGGTGAATTCATTGCTGCGCAAAGTCAGGCAATTGTAAGTAAAATAAATGGGGCGATAAAAGAAGGATAAATTTGTTACGCCATTTGTTGACTTGTGCGAGTAAATGCTTGATAATTGAAAGCTTGTAGAAGTTAAGGAGGGGTTCCCGAGCGGCCAAAGGGATCAGACTGTAAATCTGCCGGCTCTGCCTTCGGAGGTTCGAATCCTCCCCCCTCCACCATTAAATAAAATGCGG